>Ga0207902_1000046_pt1 | contig 83855 bp, 67 predicted proteins | sample LinPmetageLP45_FD_184056 | JGI IMG/M metagenome (GOLD analysis project Ga0207902, IMG submission 184056) | Marine viral communities from the Pacific Ocean - LP-45 (SPAdes) | ecosystem: Environmental > Aquatic > Marine > Oceanic | place: Pacific Ocean | collected 2011-06-12
AGTCATCAAAAGGCAGCATACCCGCCAAGCAAAAACGGGCTTGGATGAAAGCCAGCTATCTGGAAGCTGTGCTAACTGCGGGTTTTAGTGGCATGATTAATTAGTGAGCACTCATGCGGTTGCCCTGGGTTGGTGCGGTTACTTTATAGGGGGGATTATATTCCTAGTAGCATTGATATTTATGCTTTTTACGATTTTAAACTTTGCGCATAACATAGCAGTTAGATCAGAGTCTAAACAAGTCTCCGAGAGCAAAGTGCCTGAGAACAGAAAAATGAATCAATCAGGCTTAGCCATATTTTCCATATTGTCTTTTCCTTTAATCGTTATAATTTCAATAGTAGTTCCCGCTGTTTTGGGAATAATTTCGGAATAGGTACACATGAATATTCATTCAATAGAAAATTGTAAATGCGGTTCAAAGCCTCTAATGCCTAGCAAAGTCAAAGGGCTCACCAATGGGTTTTTAATTCGTTGTGCTAAAACGTCTTGTACAGAGGGTAGGGAAAACAAATTGCATTGACAGATGGAATGAAATGGCTTCGGCCTAAGAGTGAGTTCTTAAGCAGCCACGTTGGTGTGGCTGCGCAGGGCTACTTATTACATTGTCATTGCACTATGGAAAGTGTCAGATAGATTTTCTTTTATTTCTTCCGTTACCTTCTCACATAAACCGCTATAGTGGTTCACCATTATCACTCTTGTTATGTCAGTGAATAAGAAAAATCAACGCCATGAGCTGTATCTTGCAAAGCCTTTCAAAAACAGCCCTGAGGGCATTTTTGAAGTGGATTGGCTAAATGCTAGAATGAGAAAGAGATTTATCTTACTGCTGGAGCGTTGGTTGGCCTTGCTATGAATTGGAATTACAGTGTGTCGATAATTTTCATGTAAATCTGCTGCTCACTAGGGTGAAAAATGAATAGCTCCAAGGTCCGGTTTACGCTCACAGCAGCCGCTCAAACAAGAAAAAATGCAAGCCAGCTATTGGCACTTTACAGCAGCACCAGTGAGTAGTTTAGTTAATCCTTTTTGTTACTTATATAACTAAGTCCTTCTATAGCTTGTTTACGCTTGATACCACTGTTATTTTCACTGGTCAACCACTTGTTAAAGTGTCCGTTCAGTCCTGAAGGATGAGAGACGTGAACCCATAAAAAACCATCAGCTTGTATACTGACGTCATTAATCTGCTTGAACGTATCGCTGAATAGCCGCTTTAATACGGTTCGGATTGATTTTAAGTACGCGTCGCTGTTACCGAGTAATATTACTGCTCTAATACTTTTGGGTAGGTCTCGCAAATACCTATCAGTACAATTTTCGATGATCTGTGGTATTTCTTGAAAAGCTCTGTTGATTACAGGGCCAATGCACGAATAGCCACAATTCAATCCGTTTTTGATTTCAGCTTTGGATACGCTACAGCGAATCAACGAGCCAAACGCAATATTCGAATGAGGATCTTCAATTTTGCTGTCGACACAACAGTCATGCTCTAATACATCAACTACGTGCAGTGCTTTCGTTAACCGGTTTCTCATTTTCGCAAAAGCAACATCCTCGAACCGCTCCTGTTCAAATAGGTTTGCTTGCGTAAATCCTTTAGAAAAGCCCAGAACAAGATATTCCGGGTTAGATGAACCCCAAGCACCAGGGTTGTTAACCATGCGCCAGTGCAATGCGGGTTCAAATACTTTTTCCTTTATACCTTGGTTACAGACTCTACATTCTATTTTTCCGTGTTCGGGTAACATCATTCTGTCCTTAGTCTAGGTTAAAGAAATTGGTATTTGACAATATTTCATCTAGAGATAACTCGTTTCTGGCTTTGAAGGCATCTATTAATTCCCCCGCTTCGTTGATGCACACGAAATCATTTTCGCTTTGATTGAGTAACACATAAGCTTGCTGGAAATCCTGCTCTTGTTTAAAAGAAAACATTTCTTTAGAGAGAACGGTGTTAAACACATAAACATCAAGCTTTGCATGATATGTAGCGACCACAACATGCTTTCCGCTAACGAAAAAGAGTTTGGCTGTCTGTCTATCGGACGTTCGGTGATGCTTGTCAAGCCACAGAACCATGCTCATCAACATGTTTTTAATGTTTTGTGTTTGTAGGGGCGAAGCACGTTGATGCACCCGTTGTAAAAAGTGTTCATGTACATAGCACTTTGATGAGTAGTGGTGGTAAGGCTGCCTTCTAACTCTTATGTTTCGTGTGATTACTCTTTCGCAAATTATGCAGTGCAATATTCCTAGCTCGCCAAAGTCAGCGTGGTCAGGGTTAATTGCAAGATTCAGTGAGTCGAAGTGCCAGCTACTGTTTTGCTTATCTATTCTATGAAATAGCAATAGGTCACCATACATATCAAAGATATTCTGTACGTAAGCGGTCATACTTTTTCTGGAAAAGGGTTTATTTTGGCCAACTCTTTTTTCGGCTTCAGCGTTGTATTTGTCGAGAACATCATTTGCTACTCTGAACGTGCCTTTGACTTGTGCCTTAGCTATTGATGAATGCATTGAAAAATCCTTATGTAACAATGTTTTTTACAGAAGTTGGCTAATTAGGCGTTCTGCATGATCAAATGATTTTACTTTTACTTTCGCAATAGCCGCGGTATGAAACTCTTTATAAGTATGAAGACCGCTATGCCTCCCAACACCATCTTCAGAAGATTCGTACCAAGTTATTTCAAAGTCGCTTGAATTGAGTCGCTTTGCCATATTGTGAGTCACCCAAATACTCGGTGTTTTCGTTCGTTCGATGGCGATCGACAGGCTGCCTTTTTTTAATGCAAAAAGTTTCTTATTTTTGCTCCTGTCATCAGGGTGAGTAGAAAAATCATATTCTACTTTTAGGTAGTCGCCGAGATTATCAGCGGTGAAAGAAATATTCGGTTTTTGAAATACGTTTGGTTTGGCAGTGGCTTCAAGGGTATCACGATCCCCTGACTGTTCTGAGGGACGTAAGTAGTTTTCCAATGAAGAGCTATTAGCCAATGCCGAATTCATTTCATGCGCTACGTTCTCCACTGCCACAATAAGAGACGGCAAATCAAGATTCAATTTCCCCAAAAAACTTCCAATTTTGCGAGCAATGTCACCGTAGAGGGAAAATAAAGCGATAAACTTAATATTGCTATCAGAGTCAGCATTAACACCTGTTTTCGAATAAACCGTTTCCAAGGTATCAACGAGGTTATACTTGATAGCGCGTTGCTCTATCGCATAAATGAGCGCACTGCAGGTTCTTACGCTAGATAAATCCAATGGGGCGTCAAGAGACACACTATCGTACTGCTTAAAAGGTTTGAAACGCTCCTGTGACTCTAAGTATTGACGTAGTTCATGATTATTCATTGCTGCCAGCGATTTAAGAGAAACCATGTTTTTGAGCGTGCTGACCTTAACACCCAAAACAGCAGCCACGGCTTCATGGGTGATTTCGCAGTAGTTCGCGACGTATTCGTCCTCAACAATGTAGAGCGATGAATATAGCCCTAAGCAACTAACCGCCGTAGTGAGAGTAGGGTACTCTTCCTCGATGTTCATGTTGTTAGCGACAGTTGGCAACATAGTTTCCATCGTTTCGACGAACGCCACTAAATCGAATTCATTAAACCCTAGAAAGTTATCCATAGTTCCAAAGTTCGCTAGTTCAAACGCTATATCCGTAAATCTGTAAAATCGTGTTTCATTGAATTTGGCATTCATTTCTAATCCAAGTATGGACGTGATCTTTTCGCAGAAAGCTTCTAAAAACTGCTCTCTTTCTATTTGAAATTTATTTCTATCCAACATAATTAACTCTCCCCAAAAGTCATATTGAAAACTGCAATTACAAAATAGCATCATTTTGTATTTTATTGCAAGCTTAAATGATGAAGGTGAGTCATTCGTGTGTTCGTTGTATTTAGTTTGGGAAGTGTAATGATTTTTTAGAGTAATAATTTTTCGGAATGGAAGGGGAAGTGGAGAGTAGGCTAGCATCCAATACTGATACGAAGGTTTCAGCGCTAGATTATTATCAATTTTTTTCTATGCGGAACGTTTGCGATTTCCCCTAGAGAAAAACTACTAAGGGAAATGCATCTTTGGGGGTAGAGAAGGTTAAAAAGAGAGGTAACTGTCAGATCAAGTCTGAGCTAGTACAAATTATGTTGTACAAATTATGTGATAGAACGGTGTTTGTCCCATCTGATTCATGTCTTGACATGGTAGAGGTCCCCTGTTCGAATCAGGGTAGTCGCACCACTTCTTATATTCAATTTATTACCACCTGATTTCTACCATTTTCTTTTGCCTGATATAGCGCATCATCTGCACGCTTTATTGACGTATCTAATGTTCTGTTGGATTTATTCCCAAGCGATACCCCTACGCTAAATGTCATGCTTAAATCTCCTTTAAGGGCATCAATGTTGTTGCAGTACTTTTGATAAGTTGCAGCTAGCTTTTCAAACATCAGTCGAACCACTTTTTCGTCCGACGAATGTAAAATGAATAACCATTCCTCGCCGCCGTAACGGCCAAAATCATCATGTTTAGACAGTGTCTCTTTTGCAGCATTGGCAAAAGCAATCAGCACTAAATCACCCACATCGTGTCCATACTCGTCGTTAATTCTTTTAAAGTAATCTAAATCAACGATGGCGATGGTTATGTTTTGTTGGGCAAGTTTAGAGTTGGCAGTAGCCAATATTCCCCGACGATTAAGACAGTTTGCTAGGTGATCAGTGGATGCCATACGATGATATTTTTTTCGTTGGCGTGATTGTCTGTAAACTAAAAGCGAGGCGACAAGAACTAAAATAAAAGCGATGGTAGCACTTAAGCGCCATATGATTTTTTGCTGATATTCCTCTTTAGCTTGAAGGTTACTAATATCTTTTTCGTATTCTAACTTACGGATTGTGTCTTCTTTTTCTTTTACTTCAAACTTTACTTGTAAGGCTTTAATGTTACTTTCGCTCGTGGCCTCGAAGTGTTTTTTAGTATAAAAAAACTTTTTTTCTATGGCATCAAATGCTTCATCAGTACGATTAAGTTTTCGCTTTAATTCGTATCTTTCACCAAAAAATTCCGCTTTATAAATACTACGGCTAAATTTATCTATGATGAGAAAAACGTCATCATTAATTTTATTAGCTTTCTCTAATGCATCTTGTTTTATATATACATTGCTTAGCAAAATCATCGAAGCAAGTTGCATATCATTAATGCCCGCTGACATAGCAAGCTCGATATTTTCTTTAGCTAATATCTGCGCGCTATCGTAATGGGCCTGAAGATATTGAATATTTGCAATTGAGTATTGGGCAAAAGCGAGCCCCTTGTTCATATTAACTTTTTTAAAATAGGCTAATGCTTTGTTTAGATAGACTAATGCGCTTTGTGGGTCGCCAGTCTCAAGAAGTATATTACCCAAGCTCCAATACGCTTTTGCCGTAAAAAGCCCATCATTTGTTTTCTCGAATGTCTCTACGGCCTTTTTCGCGTAACTTACCGCTTTGTCCTCATCTTCCTCTAAGTACCCATAGGCATCGGCTATCTTTCTGTAAAAATAGCCTTGCGAAGGAATGTCATCGCTTTTTATTGCTAATTCAAGACCTTCTAACGCGGCACTCAGCGTTTTTCTCAACGCATCATCAGCCGTATAGTAATAAGCTAACGCGCGAAAAATAATAATTTTTTCATTTACTGAGTGTTGCGAAATTTGCGCTTCTAGCTTTTTAGAAAGATTTTTTGCTGGGGTGGAATCATCTAATCTGGTAAGAGCTTTTAGTTTTGTCTCTAAGAACAGTAGATAAATATCTTTTCGATTTATTAATTCTTTGTGATTTAAATAGTGTGATAAATGAGCCGTTAAATCAGCATATTTTTCTTGTCTAAAGAGGAGTTCAGAATAGAGCGCTGCTGCTTCTAGGTGAAGCTCCTCCCAGCCTTGTTCCTGACTTACTTTAAAGGCACTTTCTAATTTTTCTTTGTTACGCAGGTAATCAAGTTTGTTTTGCCTAATGTCATTAATAACGCTGCGTGTACTTTCAAAGTCGGGAACGCCTAAAAATGGGTTTGAAGCGCTTTCGGATGCACAACTAGTTTGAGTCACAGACATTTGAGTCAAGCATAAGAAAAGTAAGATCGCCCAAGCGTTACGCCAACGCCCGTTAAATAACCCTTTATTCTGCAATTTCTTATTGATAATTATCACTTGTAAACCAGTAGATATTTATTGCACCTAGCACTGTAGCATTAGCCGAAAAATTAATGGCTTATGCTTAGAAAGTAATACTTACTCAATTGTTATAAATTGAACATATATTGTTTGCATCATGGTTGTAAAATTACATACCTAGTTTGCTTTGTGAACGCTACAAATAGCAGGGTTATCTCTACTCATCAGTCATAGCATCTAATTCTCTGTATCAAGGTTGCCAACCTTACCTTTGTCAAAAAAGCTTCAATTATTACGTTAATAAAGTGTAATGCATCATAATCCAACGCAATCTGAAAATGTTGACTACACTTGAAGTTTACATTGGATTTGTAGCGTAGCGGGTAGTGAATGGATAGTGCGGGGCTAATGAGAGAAAAGGATATTTTTGAAAAAACATTTGAACAATGTGGCGTAGGATTAGCGCATGTTAGCCCGCATGGTGACCTTATCCGTGTGAACAGTAAGCTAAGTGGTTTTTTAGGATATGATAGCGCGACACTTGTTAAAATGTCGTTTCAAAGCATTACAGAAGCTTCACACGTTCAAGAGGATTTATACCTTCTTCACCAAGTGCTTCGCGGCGAAATAGACACTTACAGCATAGAAAAAAAATACATTCATGCTAAAGGTCATCACGTTTGGGCAAAATTAACGGTTTCTTTGGTTCGTGATGAAAGCGGAGAGCCTGATTATTTTATCTCGGTCGTCGAAGATATCGATGATAAGAAACGCATTGAATCAGAGCTATATAAAGCAGAGGCGCTTTTCAGCAAGATAGTCGCTGCTTTTTCTGCGCATTCTTTTGTTTGGGTTGCGAACCCAGAACTAACCCGCCTTCATTACATTAACGAAGGTTATCGTAATATTTACGGGCGTGATGAATATGAATTGCATGCTAAGCCCGATGCGTTTTTGTCTTATGTGCATGAAGACGATCGTTTGCTTGTAGAAAAGGTATATGAAGCGAAACCGTTAGAAAGTTGGGACTTACAATATCGCATCAAAAATAGTAGCGCAGAGATAAAGTATATTCACGATAGGGGCATGCCACTATTTGACGAGAACGGGCAACAGATACTGGTGGTAGGCACTGCGGACGATGTTTCTCATGAAAAAGAGCAACAGCAAACATTGTTAGAGGCTATTTCTAAACTTGAGTATCTTTCCAAGACAGATTCACTCACCGGCATTTCAAATAGACGAGAAATGTTCATTCAACTAGATAGAGAAATACAACGAATGAACCGCGGTCAGAAACCGTCAACGCTTGTATTTATCGACCTAAACGACTTCAAAAGTATCAATGACACCTTTGGCCATAAAGCCGGAGATAGAGCATTGGTGGGTTTTTCAGACATTATGAAAAATACCCTGCGAGAAACCGACCGTTTTGCTCGCTTAGGCGGTGATGAATTTGTTGTGCTTTTATTTGGTTCAGATGACGCCGATGCCGAGGTGTTTTTTGAACGCTTAGCAGAAACCTCATTCCAAATTGAATTTGACAGTGAATTTGGCAGTGAATTAGCGGCTTCCGGCGCTAGTCAAGACAGTAGCGTGAATAGTGAAAGTGATGGTACCACTACTACCGGAGCCACCCTGTCTTTTAGCTTGGGGTGGCATACGTGGGATTCAAATATTGTGACTGCCCAAAACTGGGTAGATGCCGCTGATGAAGCCATGTATAAACAAAAACGCCAGTATAAAAAATATACTGGCGCTCAAAAGGTAGGTTGAAACGCGGGCCTATTCTAAACTAATCCTCTTAACCTAGTAGCAGTGCATCGGCATGCGGTAACTTGTAGGGCAATGTTAATTTGCCCAATCCGGTGTTAGTTTTCTTTTTTTGCATGCGTAGTGGCAAACCACGCGGCTATTTCGGCCCGCTCTTCCTCTGTCATGCCGGTTTTATTTAAAAACGGCATGTCTTTGGTCACGGTAGTACGTCTTACTAACTGAGGCGCATACCGCGTGATATCTTCCCAGCTATCTAACACCACACCTAATGGCGCAACTTTAAAAATTTCATCGGTAGGGGTGCGTGAATGACAGCCTACACAATGGGTATTCACAAGCTCGGCCACGCGTTCATCAGTTACCACGGCTACACTTTCATTTTCAGTACCCGCTACCTTAACATTCGCTAGCGTTTTCGGCCACGAAACCCATAACGCAATGGCAAGCATAGCAACAGCACCTGTGACTAATATCGATGGTTTAGTTTTGCCAACATGACGTAGGTTGAAGAAGTGACGAATCCATGCGGCAGCCGCCATTAGCGCAATAAGCACTAACCAATTTTGCTCGTGTTGATAAGTCATAGGGTAATGGTTTGAAATCATGATGAACAATAACGGCAAGGTGAAGTAGTTATTGTGCATGGAACGCAATTTAGCGCCCGCGCCCCATTGAGGGTCGATACTTTCTTTCGCTTGTACTGCAGCAACCATTTTACGTTGGTTGGGCATAATGTTGAAAAACACATTACCCACCATAATGGTGCCAATTAATGCCCCGACATGAATGTAAGCGCCGCGGCCGCTAAACCATTGTGTTGAAAGGTAAGTGACTACACAAATAAGCGTAACCAAACATAACGCAAAAACAATAGGATATTTAGCTAGCGGGCTTCTACAGGCAAATTCGTAAATGGCTATGCCGCCAAAAATAAGCCCTAAACCTAACGAAATAGCAGTAGTAGGCGACATATTATTAACTTGAGGGTCAATCAAGTATGCCGAAGCACCAAAGTAATACACAATAATGAGTAGCGCAAAGCCTGATAGCCAAGTGGTGTAAGCTTCCCATTTAAACCAGTGTAGGGTTTCAGGCATTTTTTCTGGGCCATAAGCATATTTGGCTACTTCATAAAAGCCGCCGCCATGTATCGCCCATAAGTCGCCTTTTATGCCTTTATCTTCTTTCCACTTAGGTGGGGTGCGCAAATTATTGTCTAACCAGACAAAATAGAACGACGCACCAATCCACGCCACACCGGCAATTACGTGAAACCAGCGTACAAATAAGCTTATCCAATCAAGCCATGGCATAGTGTGTTTCCTTCTTATTGTAACAACATTGACCGCTTATCCAGGTTTCTGCAATAGCGCGATCATCACCCAAAATACTGAGTGCAAAAAAGACATCGTCAAATTCTGCATTGGGTTTAATTCGTAATTCCATAAGTTCATCGTAACGGGGCGTTACAATAATGAAGTCGGCAACCGTATCAGGGTTTAGGTTTCCAATTTCGTCATCGAGTTTGTGTGCTACCGCAGCCCCTTGGGTCATCAAGTAAAACCCTTCAATAGGATCGATAGGCGCGTGGCGCAATTGGCTAACCTTATAGGCATCGCCGTAGGTTTTTAACATACTAAAGCTCGTACCTGCGCCTACATCGGTAGCTAATGCAACATGCACATTATTGGCTCGTGCGGTTTGCAAATCAAACAATCCGCTCCCCAAGAATAGGTTTGATGTGGGGCAAAACGCCAATGTAGCGTCTGCTTCACCTAAGCGCTGCCATTCTTCGCTAGAAAGGTGAATACCATGACCGAACACCGCGCGTGGGCGCACTAAATTGTACTTATCGTAAACATCTAAATAGCCAGATGCTTTCGGGAATAAAGATTTCACCCATGCAATTTCATCTACATTTTCAGACAAATGGGTTTGCACAAAGACATCTTTGTATTGGGTTGCCAGTTCACCTAAAGCGGCCAATTGCGCTTCTGAGCTAGTCGGCGCGAACCTAGGGGTTATTGCATAGCGATTTCGGCCTGTGTTGTGCCATTTTTCTATTAATACAGCACTGTCTTTTTGGGCGGTTTCTGGGCAATCTTGCAAGTCTGCAGGGCAGTTTCTGTCCATACACACTTTACCTGCCACAATAGCCATGTCTATTTCACTGGCAGCACTGAACAAGGCGTTACAACATCCTTGGTGTACCGATGAAAAAACGAAGCCAGTAGTCGTGCCGTTTTTCAATAACTGTTGTAAAAACACCTTGGCAATCTTTTGGGCATGTTCCACGTTAGCAAACTGTTTTTCGGTAGGAAATGTATAGTTTTCAAGCCAACTTAATAATTGCTCGCCATAGCTAGCAATACTTTCAGTTTGCGGGTAGTGCAAGTGGCTGTCGATTAACCCAGGTAAAATCCAGCTGTCTTTATGATCATGTAACACAGCATTGGGGTACTGCTCACGCATGCTATAAAACGAGCCAGTGGCGATAATTTTTTTACCCTCTATTACCAAGCCGCCATCGTGAATAACGACAATATCTTCGGCAAACGTGGATGACGCAGTATTAGGCGTTGGAAAGTGTGCAATATTCGCACGAAAAAGCTGCATTATAATTAGCTGCCTCTGTAACTGCTAAAACCAAAAGGAGAGATAAGCAAAGGCACATGGTAATGGCCGCCGTCGCTTTCAAGTTCAAACGCAATATCAATATGAGGGTAAAAACTCTTGCCATGTGTAGCAATTAAGTAGTCATGGCTATGAAAACGCAGTGTATACACACCTGCTTCAAACTTCTGACCCCATTGATTGAAACGTCCATCGTTATCGGTTTTACCAGTAAGTACGTCGCCATTAGGCAAGGTAAGGGTAAGCGCAATGCCTTCAACGGGTTTGCCCGATGTAGTATCTAATACATGACTTGATAAGGTATTCATTAATTTTCGTCCTTGGCAGTTAACGCTTTGTCTATGCGCAACAGGGTAATTTTAATTTGTTCTTGGGCGGCGGTGCGAATTTCTTCATCGGTGCTGTTCGGTAATCGCGTTTGCAAGGCGTTAAGCATCGCGTCGGCCGAAAGCCCAGTGGCACAAATGATGAAAATAAAACCATGCTTATCAAGATACGCTTGATTCGCTTCTTTTAATGTAAGCAGCGTCGCTTCTGATGCACTGGCTGTGCCTGATTGCTCTCCGCTGGCTATGGTTTTCGTGTTGGCAAACTTTTTACGCAACGAATCAACATCGCCAATCATTGGATGGGCGGTGAAAGCCTCTAAAAAATCGTCTTTGCCGCATCTTGACCAAGCGGTTTTCGCATATTCTTTTACATCGTTAGCGGTGTCAAAAGGGCGGCCGTTAACCATGCTATATATCCACGACTGTGCTGCGCAGGTTTGTTGAAACCAATCGCTAGCAGCGCTGGCCGATAGGGTATTAAGTTCGTTTAAGGTCATACATTATGTTCCTTAGTGTTAAATCTATCGGCGTTAGTAACAGCAGTATCTTGATTATTGTCTTCACTGGCGTGTAAACGCTGAATAATTTGTGAAGCAATAGATACCGCCACTTCAATAGGGCGTTTGCCGGGTATTGAAGTATCGCCAATGGGGGTTGCTAAGCGAGCTAAGTCACCTTCATTAAAACCGCGATGTTCCAATTTGGTGATAAAACGCTTGGCTTTGGTTTGTGAACCAATAAGGCCAACAAAGGGCAACGCAGGGTATTTTAATGCTTGCTCGGTAATGCGGTAATCGAGCTGATGATCGTGCGTTAATATTACTAACCAGGTGTTTTCTTCCAGCCCACGCACTTCAGTCTCTGGCGCTTCTTCTACCACCATTTTTACGTTTGCTGGTAGCGGGTGGCTGAACAAATCTTCACGGCTATCAATCCAGGAAATACGAAGTGGAAGCTGAGCTAGAATAGGTACTAAAGCTTTTGCCACATGCCCTGCGCCAAAAATAGCGATGTGCTGCGCATGGCGATTGCACACTTCAAACAATACTTTAACAGCGCCACCACAGCATTGGCCTAGCTTACTGCTAAGGGGGTATGAGCGTATTTCGGTGCTAGTATTATTTTTACCACGAGTACCGCCACTTAGCATCTCACGAGCAGTTTTGATTGCATCGAACTCTAAATGCCCGCCGCCAATGGTATCTATGCTTTGTGCATCGGTAACTACCATTTTGCTACCGGCTTCACGGGGAGTAGAGCCAGCAATACTAATCACCGTCACAATAACGTAGGGCGCACCGTCTTGTTGACACTGCGCTACCGCTTCATACCAGGTACTCGCTTTCATTGCTGTGCCTGTTGCAACTGCATTACAGCATTCAGTACACGCTCTGGCGTGGCAGGTGTATCTAGTTGCGGGTCTTGGGTGTAACCAGAAATACTTGAAATAGCATCTTTCAAAGCACACCATACTGAAATTGCTAGCATAAATGGCGGTTCACCTACCGCTTTTGAATGGTAAATACTGTCCTCAGCATTTTCTCTGCCAAACAGTTTTACATCAAAATGTTTAGGGGTATCGCCAATAGCAGGAATTTTGTAGGTGGCCATGTTTTCACTGGTTAAGCGACCATCGTTATTCCACACCAGTTCTTCGGTAGTAAGCCAGCCCATGCCTTGAATAAAGGCACCTTCTATTTGGCCAATATCAATAGCAGGGTTCAAGCTATTACCCACATCATGAAGTACGTCTACTTTATCAACGCAGTACTCACCACTTAAGGTATCAACAGATACTTCACTTACCGACACACCATAAGAGAAATAGAAAAACGGGCGGCCATCGCCAGTTTCGCGATTGTAGTGTATTTTAGGGGTTTTATAGTAGCCATTGGCCGATAATGACACGCGGTCAAAATACGCCACCTGAACTAAATCGCTAAACGCTTTTTGGTGTTCACCTAATACTAAGTTACCGGCAGTAAACTGTACCTTTTCAGCTTGCTCTGGCATGCCTAGCTCGGTAGCAAAGCACAGTGCTAAGCGTTCCTTCAACGTAATACATGCATTTTGCACCGCTTTACCGTTTAGGTCTGTACCGCTCGACGCCGCCGTTGGAGATGTGTTGGGTACTTTATCGGTGCGGGTCGCAGTCACTTCTATCATGTCCATAGACACACCAAATTCATTCGCCGCAATTTGAGCTATTTTGGTGTGCAGGCCTTGGCCCATTTCTGTGCCACCATGGTTCACTTGAATGCTACCGTCGGTATAAATGTGTACCAGTGCGCCCGCTTGGTTTAAGTGTTTTGCAGTAAAGGAAATACCAAACTTAACCGGAGTCAGAGCTAGGCCTTTCTTAATAACAGGACTGTTGCGGTTAAAGTCGGTAATCGCGTCTCTGCGTGCCCAATAATCGGCGTCTTTTTCAAGTTTTGCGATCATTTCAGGCAGTAGGTTGTGCTCTACTTCCATGCCATAAGGGGTAGTGGTGCCAGTTTCTGGCCCGTACAAATTTTGTTTACGTACGGTAAGTGGGTCTACTTCTAGCTTGCGTGCCATGGCATCCATCATGGCTTCAGCCATGATCATACCTTGCGGCCCGCCAAAACCACGGTACGCCGTGTGCGATACCATGTTAGTTTGCAAGCGGTAACCTACAATGTTGCTTGCACCTAAAAAGTAACCGTTATCTGCATGAAACATGGCTCTGTCTACAATAGCGTCAGACAAGTCAGGTGAATGCCCACAATTACCGTTTATATCTACTTTTGTGGCAACAATTTTACCGTTTTCGTTAAAGCCAATCTCAAAGCTATTATCGAAAGGATGGCGCTTGCCTGTCACGTGCATATCAGTGCTTCGGGGCAGTCGGCATTTAACAGCACACTGATTGCGAGAAGCTAACAAAGACGCTAAACACGCCCACTGAGCGGCTTGGGTTTCTTTACCGCCAAAACCGCCACCCATGCGGCGCATATCTACCATCACATGATGCAGCTTAATATCGAGTACTTCAGCCACTAGCTTTTGCACTTCACTAGGATGTTGGCTTGAGGTATATACCTTCATTCGCCCGTCTTCATCGGGAATGGCAAGCGACACTTGCCCTTCAAGGTACATATGCTCTTGGCCGCCAATAGAAAGGTGGCCTTTACAGCTTAAAGGTGCAGTGGCAAGTTGAGTATCAGCATCACCTTGGCCAAACCTGTGAGTAGGGCGCACAAAGCGTTCATGTTTATGCGCTTCTTCGGTGGTAAATACCGCGGCGGTAGGAATAACCTTAATAGTGCCTTTTAGTGCCGCTTTACGGGCTAAATGTACCGAAGTTGCAAGCACTGCAAAATAAGGCTGGCCGTAAAATTTTACTTCGCCATTAGCGAGAAGGGGGTCGCCTTCAAAAACCGGCCCAATATCTTTATGGCCAGGAACATCGTCGATGGTAATAACATCGACCACACCTTCACTTGCACTTACGGCAGATAAATCTATTGATTCAATAATGCCCGCCGCGCACCTGCTGGTCCCTACAGCGGCGTAAAGCGTGCCTTGCGGCTCTACCAAATCGTCAATATATTTCGCGCTTCCTTGAACCTGTCTGGCAGCACTTTCATGCTTTACCGACGTATGAACAACCTGTGTTGAGGCTGAATCTTTCGCGCTATCGATAAGCTTACGCATGTTGCACCACCCGAGTTTCAATCTTGTTTTTTACATGGCTGCTTGTACCACTGGCTGATTGGCTAGTGTTTTGATGCTCTAGCCAGAATCGATGCCATAAATTAGCCAGTACAGTTTTACGGTATTCTGCACTCGCTCTCACATCATCTATTGGGGAAAATGCTTCGCTTAAAATTTGTTTACCAATACTCAAGCATTCGATACTTGCCCATTGTTTGCCTTTTAATGCGCTATTTAATGCTTCGCAACTAACTGGCGTTGCGGCAACACCACCAAACCCAGTGCTAACGTGTTCAACTTTACCGTCATTCAAGGTTACGTTGAACACAGCACACACGGCAGAAATATCATCTTCCATGCGTTTTGAAATTTTGTACGCGGCCACTAACTCATTGGCCGTCAGGTAGGGTATTTCAATGTCAGATAGCCATTCGCCTTTTCCTAGCGCCGTTTGGCGATAGCCAGTAAAAAACTCACTTACAGGTATAGCGCGAGTTTGTGTACCATTATCAATATGCAGCACGGCCTTTAAGGCTAGCAATACAGGCGGCATATCGCCAATAGGCGAAGCGTTTGCCACGTTACCGCCCAAGGTGGCTTGGTTACGTATTGGCAACGAAGCAAAGCGGGTGATTAATTCTGCTAATTGAGGAAAGTGCCCTAACAAAGGTTGCGTCAAATCACTTAACGGCGTGGTTGCACCAAACGTGATCGAATGTTCGTTTGTAGTGCATCCATTTAATGATTTGACCCCACTTAAACTAATTAGCGTGTTCACATCTTTCAGTTGTTGAGTAAACATCAAGCTTAAGTCGGTGCTACCTGCTACTAAAAGCGCATCTGGGTGCTGAGCGATAGCATTGGCTAAGGCCGAGCGAGAGTCTGGAACAAGTAAATTACTGGAGCCAAGTACGGGGGTAGCGGCTAGTTCCTTCAACGCGCTTAGCGTAGAAGACTCATTACGTGCGAATGTGTCATCAGGCGTGTTTCCACACACAGATAATGCCGCATCAATAATAGGGCGATAGCCAGTGCAGCGGCATAAGTTACCGGACAATGCATGCAATACATCATCGCGATTTGGCGTGCCATCTTGATGATACAACGCAAACATAGACATGATAAACCCTGGCGTACAAAAGCCACACTGCGAACCATGAAAGTCGATAAGTGCTTGTTGTACAGGGTGTAAGGTGTTGTCTTGAGTTAAATGCTCTACCGCAATAAGTTGTTTGCCATGTACAGCCGACATCAAGGTAATACAACTGTTTACCGTGCGGTAATGTAACCCATCGAACTGTGGGTTAGGCTCGGCAATCACTACGGTACATGCACCGCAATCGCCTGCTGCACAACCCTCTTTAGTACCGGTAAGTTTTCTGTGCTCGCGTAAGAATTGAAGTAACGTCAGGTCAGCCCGGGTATCGTCCAATTCAACGAGTTGTTGATTAATAAGAAAGCGAATCATACCCGCACCTCATCACTATTTTCATTGATATATCCATTAATATAACGGTATTCTTGATAGAAAAGTAGACCATTTGGTCAAATAATTGCTTTAAAAAAAAGGCTTCCCTGAGAATAGCCCCTAATTTGGTAAGCAAAACTGCATACTTGTTGGTGTAATACAGGCAAGAATCGTGCAAGGTTGAACATAGAGAACACAAAGTTAAGTAGGGGTAACGGTATAGTGATTACGTTTTCTATTTTACGCTAAAACCGTGATAACGTAATACAAACGGATGCCAGACGTGTAGTGAAGGATAAAAAAATAACGATGACCAAATTAAGAGACACGGACGCAGGCGTAGGTGCCACAAACAAAAGAAATATTCTGCAAGCCGCTGAAAAATGTTTTGCCCAGTTTGGATTTAAGGGCACTGCGGTTCAAAAAATTGCAGATGAAGCGAACCTGCCTAAAACCAATGTGCTTTATTATTTTAAAACGAAGCAAGAATTGTATGTGGCAGTGCTAGAAGAAACATTGTCGTTGTGGAATTCCCATTTCGACAGAGCCACTGTAGATGACGATCCTGCTGAAGTGTTAGCGGCGTACATTACAGAAAAAATGGAAGTATCTCGTACCCATCCACAAGCTTCTAAAATCTTCGCGATGGAAATTATTAACGGTGCGCAGAACTTAACCGGTTATTTTGACGAAGAACATGCCAAATGGATGGAAGGGCGATTAGCACTTATCGACCAATGGATTGAAGTAGGTAAACTCCCTCAGCTTGATGGTGAATATTTACTTTACACCATTTGGGCTAGCACCCAGCATTATGCAGACTTCTCCGCTCAAATTACTCGTCTTCGTGGCCGTAAAATGATTAAAGCTGATTTTGAAACGGCCACACGCCAATTAATTCAATTGGTGCTAGGTGGGTGTAACCTGCCAGTGCCAAGTCGTTATATTGAGAATATTGATGTCGAATAATTCCCATACTTACCCTCGCGACCTTATTGGTTACGGGGCAGATGTACCTAAGGCCAATTGGCCGGACGGCGCTAAAATTGCGCTCCAGTTTGTTTTAAATTATGAAGAAGGTGGTGAGAACTGCGTACTTCATGGTGATGCGCACTCCGAAACTTTTTTATCTGAAATTATTGGTGCGCAAGCATTTAATGATAGGCACCTTAGTATGGAGTCTATTTATGAATACGGGAGTCGTGCGGGATTCTGGCGACTTCATCGTTTGCTCACCAGCTACAATATTCCGGTAACGGTTTTTGGTGTCACTATGGCCATGCAACGTCACCCAGATGCCGTGCAAGCCATGTTAGATGCTAAATGGGAAATTGCTAGCCACGCTATGCGTTGGGTTCATTATCAAGATATGGACGAAGAGACTGAACGAAAAGAAATAGACGACGCTATCATGTTGCATGAGCAACTTACTGGTAAGAAACCGGTTGGCTGGTACACGGGGCGAACCAGCCCTAATACGCTCAAATTGATTGCTGAGCGTGATGACATTCTCTACTGCGCCGACTCTTATGCCGACGATTTGCCTTATTTTGATAACCATTACAGCAAACCTCTTTTAATGGTGCCTTATACGCTAGATACCAATGATATGCGTTTTGCTGCCCCACAAGGTTTTAATAGTGGCGAGCAGTTCTTCCAATATCTTAAAGATGCGTTCGACGTGTTGTACGACGAGGGCAGCGAAGCACCTAAGATGCTGTCGATAGGCATGCATTGCCGTATTTTAGGGCGGCCAGCGAGAATGGCGGCGTTAAAACGTTTTATTGAATATGTGCAATCTCATGACAAAGTATGGCTTGCTACCCGTGAAGACATTGCCCGACATTGGCTAGCCGAACATCCTTTAGTTGAAAAATCCCAGTAAAGTGTAAAGCTATAAGAAGCAAGCTACGCTATATAAAGTGGAGATATAAAAATGAAAGTAAAAATTGCCTTATGTTTATTAACTGCGCTCGTATTAACGGGCTGTTCAAAGCTAAATAAAGAGAACTACGACAAATTAAAAATGGGTATGTCTCAAGATGAAGTATCATCGGTAATAGGGGCGGCAGATAATTGCGCAAAAACCATGGGCGCAGTATCTTGCGTTTGGGGTAACGAAGAAGCGAAGCATGTAAAGATAGTCTTTATGGGCGATAAAGCCGTTACCTTTAGCTACGATGGTTTAGAGTAGGGTTAGCAAGCTCAATTTCTATGAGCTATGTAATCTAAGTTGCCTGAATAGATTACCCAAAGCATAAAAAAACGGTGAAGATTATCTTCACCGTTTTTTTTGTTAAGCATAGGCTACCGCTTGCTATTTTAAGTCAAATATATAGCGCAGTATAAACACACCCGCTAACACGTAGGTTAACCCACTGACTTCTTTGAATTTACCGGTTCCCATCTTAATGCCAACGTAGGTAATAAAACCTAGTGCAATACCTTCACTAATACTGAACGTGAGCGGCATAGCTAATAGCGCAACGGTTGCGGTAGCAAGAGCACCTAAATCGTCGAAATCTATCTGGCGAATGGCTTCCATCATTAGAATGCCTACCATGATAAGCGCTGGAGTAGTGGCCATCAAAGGAATAACCTTCATTAAAGGGGTAAGGAACAAGGCAAAAATAAAACACAGTGCAACCACTACCGCGGTTAATCCTGTTCTGCCACCTGCAGACGCCCCAGTAGCAGATTCTACGTAACTGGTTACTGGTGATGTACCAATAAATGCACCTACCACACTGGCAGACGCATCGGCGGTCATGGCAGGGCCAATTTTAGGCAATCTTCCGTTTTTATCTAGCAAGTTCGCACGGCGAGAAACACCGATTAACGTACCTATAGTGTCGAACATATTCACAAACATTAGTGCAAATATTAAATCCCAAGTTTCAGCGATATGGTCAATAGGGTACCAAAAGTCCATTGCCATAAAGGTATTCGAAATTGGTTCTGGTAAGCCGATAATGGCTTCAGGCGTTGCGGTTAACATGCCATTCTCGGTTGGCACGAAGGCACCAATTACGGTAAGCAACACAATAGATATAAGAATGCCTCCGGTAACCTTTTTCACTACCATCACAATAGTAAAAATAATACCAAGTAGCGCAAGCATTACCGCAGGGTCAGATAAATCACCAAGACCCACAAAGGTAGCCGGATTGTCTACAACCAGCCCCGCATTTTTAAGGCCAATAAAGGCAATAAATAACCCTATGCCGCATTGCACACCAATTTTGAGGGCCGGGGGAATAGACTCAGCAACTTTAGTCCTCACCCCAGTCAAGGACAGAATTAAAAAGAGAATACCGTTCCAAAATACTATGCCAAGGGCCGCTTCCCAGGGAATCTCTCGAGATAAACAAATAGTAAAAGCAAAAAAAGCGTTTAAACCCATACCTGGCGCAAGCGCAATGGGGTAGTTAGTCATAAACGCCATCAATAAAGTGCCCAAACAGGCAGCTAGCGCGGTTACCGTTATTAACCCTTCGATAGGCATGCCACTTAAACCAAGGATCCCAGGGTTTACCACTAAGATGTACGACATGGCAGCAAAAGTGGTTAGCCCCGCTACCACTTCTGTTTTTATTGTGGTTCCATGCGCCTGAAGCTTAAAAAGGCGCTCTAATACGTTATTAGACATGTAGATTTCTCTATGCGTTGAGTCATTTATCATTATTTGTTGTTGCATGAAGCAAAAACTTGACCACTTAGTCAGTTTGTTGGTGCGTTTTGTGCTACGGTAAACATAGCCAGAATACGCAAAGTCAGTGTTACGCCAGTGAAATTAACTAATAAAGGTTTTAAAAACCGCGTATTTCACATTGGAAGCGTTATAAGAACGCCTGACTAAATCAACGCTAGAAAAGAAGTTGCGCACTAATTAAGATCAAATTGCATCAAAATGGTGCGCTTCTAACTGTGAGGGGCCATGTCGCTATCAACAATAATTCAAAAACTCCCGAAGGCTGAACTGCACTTGCATATAGAAGGCAGCCTAACACCTGAGCTTATGTGGCACCTGGCAAGTAAACATAGTATCACGTTGCCATATAAAAGCATTGAAGAGATAGCTGCTGCCTATCAATTTACTAATTTGCAAAGCTTCCTCGACATATACTATGCCGGTGCGGGCGTGCTCATTGATGAAGATGATTTTTACGCGTTAATGTGGGCGTATTTCACCCGCTGTCATGAAGATAACGTGGTTCACACTGAAATCATGTTCGACCCGCAAACCCATACCGCAAGAGGTATAGGATTTGATGTGTTCATGCCAGGTTTTTTACGGGCCATGAAAGATGCACAAAAGCAGTACGGTATTTCTAGTTACTTAATTATGTCTTTCTTAAGGCATTTACCAGAAAGCGACGCGTTCGCCACACTTGAAGCTGCCAAACCTTATTACAGTGTTATAGATGCGGTGGGTTTAGACAGTTCTGAACTGGGTCATCCACCATCTAAATTCGAACGGGTGTTTCGAGAAGCGCGAGCTCTTGGGTTTAAAATAGTCGCGCATGCAGGTGAAGAGGGGCCGCCAGAATATATTTGGGAAGCATTAGACTTGCTTAACGTTGACCGAATTGATCATGGCGTAAGGTGTCAGGAAGACGAGAAGTTAATGGCTTACATAAACGCCAATCAAATTCCTCTTACCGTATGTCCATTAAGTAATCTGAAATTGTGTGTGGTAGATGACTTAGCCAAACACAATATATTATCGCTACTCGATGAGGGTTTAATGGTTACTGTGAATTCGGACGATCCTACATATTTTGGTGGGTTTTTGAATGATAACTATATAGCCCTGTGTGATGCGTTGCCTGTAACCGAAGCACACGTGAAGCAACTTGCTATTAATAGTTTTGCGGCTAGCTTTTTACCGGATGACATTAAACAACAACACATTGCGCATATACATTCGTTAACACGCTAAAATGATAAGCCGCTCATCTCATCTTTCTAGGCGTGGGCGGCAGCCATTTCTGATTTGGTGGCGTCGATTACTGACGCCAACGCGCTAACGTTTACTTCAATTTCATTCCAATCACCTGATGCCGACAATATTTCGATGGATGAGGCTTTCTGGCGCAATGCCTCGGCGCCCACATCACCCGATACACCTTTAATAGCATGGCTGGTAAAGCGAACGTCTTCTAAATTTCTATTTGAAACCGCGGTAGTAAGCGTTAAGTATTTTTCATCGATTTGATCAATGAACATTTCAACAACACGTTTTAAAAGCGCATGGTTTCCTGCTAAGCGTTGCAGTGCTTTTTCACATTGCCAAAGCGACGTACTTTCAAAACTCATAAGTTATTTATGCCTTTTAAGCCAAGTGTGAAGTGTGAACATTTACAGTAAACACGAAAACTGTATATCAAAAAAATGTAAATGTGAACCCAGTTCTAGCAAGGTTTCGGCTGTTTTAATGAAGTCAGATTTAATTATTTCTTCATCGCTGTCAATGCACTTATCGTATAACAACGATTTCTCAGTGGAGATTTACGACATAATCGGTACTGTAAATGCATCTGCAATTACAATCAGCAATTACAATCAGCAAGAACAATGCCGATAACATAAGTGCAGTTGAATATAGACTAAAGGCTAATAACGAAAAGCATAGCATGGCCGATACTTACATAGAGAAAAAGGTAAATAAGGAGAAACGATAGCTATGGATATGCGAGCGCAAAAAGTGCTTATTGTTGATGACGAACCCGTTAATATCGTCATTATAGAATCTGCTGTAAGTAGTTTAGCGAACGTAATTAGCACCAGCAACAGCTTAGAAGCCCTCCATCTTGTTCAAATTCACAAACCCGATTTAATTATTCTTGATATCAGTATGCCTAAGCGGTCAGGTTTCGACATCTGCAGGGCTATTAAGGCTGATTTGGGATTACGAGATATACCGATACTTTTTGTGACGTCTTTTACCGACAGTCAGAACGAGCGAAAAGCACTTGAATTGGGTGCAATTGACTTTATTGCTAAGCCTATCGATATAGAAATTTGTAGGATGCGGGTAAAAAATCACCTTTTAATACAACGTCAAAAATCACAGTTATCTATTTACAACGAAAGAATACTTGAAGAAAAAGAACAATTAAACATTACGCTTAATGCTATCGCTGATGGCGTTATTGCCACCGACGCAGAAGGCGTTGTGACTTTCATTAACCCAGTTGCTCAGCGCTTAACTGGCTTTAATGAATTTCAGGCGTGCGGGCGAATGGTTGATGAAATTATGGATTTACGAGACGCCACGACTAATGCCGGAATGATTAACCCTGCGCTATATACCATGAAGGTTAAGCGGCCGGTTTCTATGGCGTTCAACGTAAAATTAATCAGCAAGCAAGGTAAAGAGTGCAGGGTAGAAGATACCGCTTCACCGATATTAGACACACAAGGGAGAGTTAAAGGGTCGGTCGTTGTATTCCAAGATGTGTCTGAATCGGTGGCGATGGCCGTTCAAATGACCCATGTCGCTAATCACGACCAACTTACTGGCTTGCCCAATAGGGTGTTATTGCACGACAAAATTGTTCAATCTATTAATCGCACCGACAAAGCGAAGCATAGTGTCGCTTTGTTACTTATAGACATTGATAATTTCAAATATTTGAACGATGCGCTAGGCCACAAAGTCGGCGACTCCATTATTCTATCTGTATCGAAACGTCTTCAACATGCATGCGGTTCGACAGTAACGCTAGCAAGGGTAGGCGGAGATGAGTTTGCGTGTTTATTAACCCATGAAGATAGTGGGTTAAGTGCAGATGAAGTGGCAATGAGCTGTTTACAAAGTGCAAGAGAGCCTATTCATATTGATGGGAAGCATCACCAACTTAGTTTAAGTATTGGTATAAGTTTGTTTCCTCAAGATGCTGCTAGTGCAGAAGAAATGATGCGTCACTCAGACACGGCCATGTATCGCGCGAAAGCCACAGGTAAGGACAAATTCAGCTTCTTCTCAAAAGATTTGAAACTTGCCATGCGCAAGCGGGTTGAAACCGAAATAAAGCTTCGCACAGCCCTTGATAACAATAGCCTGACGGTATTTTTCCAACCTAAATATGATTTGAATTTAAATAAAGTTGTTGGCGCGGAAAGTCTAGTTAGACTAATCGATGAAGATGGCAACATAACGCCACCAGATGAATTCATTCCTTTGTCTGAAGAAACAGGGTTGATACATCGGTTAGGTAAGCAAGTTTTGGTCAAAAGTTGTGAGTTTATTGCTAAATGCGTTGAAGCGAATGAAACGTTTAAAATTGCGGTAAATGTGTCAGCGCAGCAAATAGCGAACCCTTACTTTGCAAAAGAAGTTGAGGAAGTTATTGTGTCGACCGGAATCGATCCAGGGCTATTAGAGTTAGAGGTAACGGAGTCTGCATTGATGGCTGATTTCGATCAAACGCGAAACGTATTACTAGCGCTTTCCTCGTTAGGGCTCTCGTTAGCACTAGATGACTTTGGCACCGGCTACTCAAGCTTGTCTTACTTACGTCAGTTTCCTTTAAACGTACTTAAGATTGATCGATCTTTTATAAAAGACATGGATACCGAACCCCAAGCGCTTGATATAGTGACGGCTATTGTTCGTCTCGGTAATTGCCTTAACATGGTCTTAGTGGCAGAGGGGCTTGAAACCGAATTGCAGTTTCACTCGCTTAGGCAGTTAGGCTGTGAATATGGTCAAGGCTACTACATGTGTAAACCGGTATCAGAAGATGAATTTACTGAACGATTTTTGAATCAGGCGCCTATAATGACGTAATGGCAAAGTATAAAAACTTGAAAAGATGGCAGTTTGTCTTTTTTGGCTTAATATCTTTTAAGTAATGATGTAATATCAGTTTATGCTTTTTTCCCTTCACTCTCTTAAGACAGTCCTGTTAAATTTATGCAGTTAGAACTAAAACCATACTCGGCATGCAAGGTACTCGTGGTCGATGATGAGCCTATTAGCAGAATGCTGCTTACTTCTATACTTGAGTCTTTTGTTAACTGTATTGCTGCGTCAAACGGTGAAGAGGCCATTGACCAATGTGTGATGCACAAGCCTGATCTCATTCTATTAGATATGAATATGCCGGATGTCGATGGCCTTACTGTTTGTCGTACCTTAAAAGACAAAGCTGATACCGCCCAGATACCTGTTGTCTTTGTCACCTCTACGATTGATGTCGAAACTGAAAATATGTGTTGGGAAGTGGGAGCCTCTGACTTTGTGTTGAAGCCGGTTACCGCCTCTACACTGGTTCACCGCATAAAAAACCACTTGCAAGGCAAGCTACGCACAGAACTGCTTGAAAGATTGACGTTTCACGATCAATTAACGGGCTTATACAACCGGCTGTACTTAAGTAATGAAATTCCATTATTAGTAAAACAAGTGGCTCGTGACCATAGCACGCTCGGCGTCATCATGATGGATATCGATTTCTTTAAGCTCTACAACGATAACTATGGCCATCTTCAAGGTGATATCTGCCTTCAACAAGTAGCAGCCATTATTGAGGAGCATGCGCGCCGTCCCAAAGATGCAGCCATTCGATTTGGCGGTGAAGAGTTTATGCTGGTATTGCCGTATACCGACATGAACGGGGTTAAGAAAGTTGCTGAAGACATTGTGTCTGCAATAAGAAGTGAGAATATCACGCATTATGCGGGCAAGGATGGAAAGCTAAGTATTAGCGCTGGCTATGCTGTAAGGCCTGCTAATGAATTGCAAGACACCGGCATATCTTCACTTATCGAATCAGCTGATATTTTTCTTTTTGAAGCCAAAGAAGCAGGGCGTAATCGCGCAATAGGTTAATCGGCTTCTCCCTTAGAATAATAGCCTATTGTTTAATTTTTTTTCTTTTCTAAAACCACTATTATTGCCTTAATGGAGCAGTGTAAAAGCTGTAGTAGCTCCTCTCTCCCTTAGAGGGCTTCTTGATTTTAATGGCGGTTTGCTATGTCTCAACAATTCGATAGTAAAGAACAGTACCCTATTACCGTTTCATCAACAGTGCTTAACTTTGAAAAAGTACTTAAATCTGGTTGTGACATATTATCCATGCAGCAAGGCTTACTCTTGCACGTTACGGGTGAGCATATAGACGTTATCGCTAAAGCCACCGCCTCTCTAGCGCCTAATAAATACCTACTACCCCCTTTTCCTGTTGATATTGACTCTCTTCCTTCCAGTCAGTTAGAAAGCTGCGCTGAGGTTAAACTATGGGCAAAGCAAAATTTATCGGCGAAAGACTTTATTATTGGCCGTATTCACCGTGTTGGTCACTACCACGTTGTGTTAATACTGGCAAACAGCATAGAAGATGTCGATTTTTCCTACGATAAAGGGAAGTTATCGTTGCTCGATAACTGGCTGGAAAGCGTTTTACAAAAAGAACGTGGAGCAGACGACAATTCACTTAAACATGCCGAGTTATTTGAAAAGCTACAGTCAGTGGCAAATATCGGTGTGTGGGAAGTTGATATCGTTGAAAATGCCCTTTTCTGGTCTTCTCAAACCCGCGTTATCCATGAAGTGCCTCAAAACTACGCCCCAGAGCTTGGCTCTGCTATCGAGTTTTATAAAGAGGGTGCAGATCGTGATGAAATAACAAGGTTAGTTAATCACGCTATAGAAACAGGTGAACCATGGAGCGCTACCTTGCAGATCATAACTGCAAAGGGAAAACCTATATGGATCGAAAATCACGGCATGGCTGAAATGTTTGAAGGCCAATGTGTTCGGTTATTCGGTACGTTTCAAAATGTTGATAAGTCTGTAAAGCTTCGCCTGGAGCTTGAAGCAAGACAGAAAGAAGTAGAAGCGGCCTTTAACGAACGAGGTAATTTGTTATCTCGTATCAGTCACGAACTAAGAACGCCGCTTAATGGTATTACGGGAATGTTACAGGCCATAAAGTTTGAGCAGCGAGTGAATATTCGAGAGCGAAAAACGGATTTGGCACTTAAGAGCGCCGGCCGCTTACTGCTGCTAATAGATGATGTTTTAGACTACACAGAAATCTCCAGTGGTGAGCTTGTACTGAATAAAAGTCACTTCTGCGTGCGTGCAATGGTAGAAGAGTTGATTGACGTATTTAAACCCTTGTGCAAAGAGAAAAGCCTTCGTTTATACGCGGCACTGTCGTTGCCTAAGAATACCTATATAAATGGTGATGCCAATAGAATAGGTCAGATCATCTCCAAACTATTGCACAACGCCATTAAGTTTACTTCACGAGGGCACATTTCCATCCAATTAACGCTTAGAGAAGCGTTGACTGAGCCTAACTTGCTTATTTCGATAGAAGACACGGGTGAGGGTATGGATGAGGCAACTAAAACCTCGTTGTTCACTCCTTTCATACAAGGGCAAACGCAATCGGCAATTAAAGGCAGTGGAACAGGGTTAGGACTGTCTATCGTAAAGCAGTTAGTTGAGAAAATGGATGGCGAGATAGATTTCCGCTCTGAAATGCATGTAGGTACTAACTTTGATATTGTGCTTCCTGTCACCCTGACGGATGTTAAGCAGGGGCTGCTTGACCACGACGATGCTTTATCATCAAGTTTACTCACTATCCCATTATCTATTCTGGTGGTGGACGATAATGACATTAACCGCATTGTGCTTGCTTCGATGTTGGAAAAATATAACTTTATTGCCGATGAAGCTGAAGACGGTCAAGTGGCAATACAAAAGGCCAGAGAAAAAGACTACGATCTTATCTTCATGGATTGTGCAATGCCGGTGCTCGATGGTGTATCTGCCACAAAAATCATACTTGAAGAAGGATTGATACGCAGTCAAGGTAGTATCGTAGCAGTAACGGCTAATACGTCCGAAGAAGACAGAGAAGCGTGTAAAGAGGCGGGAATGTCAGCGTTTTTGTGTAAACCCGTCGATCAACGCAATGTCACCTTAGAGCTTAAGAAAGTATTGCTTAGTAAGTCATTTGCAATACATCAGTGACAGCGGAAGCCCGCTGTCACAAATAGCGTGTAATTGCAGTTTTACTACGGCTTAACAGGTAATTCGTTTTTAACCGTATCCCAGTTTGTCGTAATTTCCTCAATCACCACCGACCCTACAGCATAGGCAGCCTCTACAGCAGACTGAAGTGCCGCGTAGCCTTCGCCAGAGCTTTCTAGTTCTAAGTTCTTAGCTGCCGTTAGCCCTGCTGGCTGCATAGTAAAGTTACTGGCAGTGCGAAGAATAAGAACACGGTCTTTATCAACCAAGTTAGCATTGTCTAGGTAAGTAAGCGCTTGTAGTGTGGCTGAATCTTCCATGCCTGAAGTCACAAAGTTACCCTTGCTTTGCGTCCAGTAGCCCACCCAATCGTTTGCCCAGTCATTAAGTAATTTGCCGTGCCAGAATGTAGATGCCGATAAATGTGACCCCGTCATAACCGTTGGAGCAGTAAGCGCATTAGGGAATCCCGTATAAGTCGCACGCAGTTTATCCATAGCAGGGGTATTAGGTAGCGCAGTATCTTTAGTAAGATTAAACGCCCAATCTCTTAAACTCGCATTTAAAATATAAACTTCACCGTTAGGGGCTTTTTCTGGATTTACCGATGCTGCGTTAGCATAAGGAGAGTGGGTGAAAAGCGGAAAGTAGCCCGTTTTCCAGTCACCTGGAATTTCACGTGCATCAATTTGATGGGCAAGGTCGCCGTCAACTACATAGTCAGTCCATACCGCAGAACCAATAGTGCCATCAGCAGGATCCATACCTGCAATGCCGGCTACAAGCCAATAAGCATGCGTTAAGTCGAATCTAGGATCTAAACCGAGTGCCATAATAGCGGCTGATGCGCGAGCGATACCCATACCCGTTACAATACCTAATACGCCAGTTTCTTCATTAACAAAAATATCATGGTGAGCATGGGGCAGGGCATAGCGGGTTGAAAGCTCTTGGCCTTTTTTCCAAAGTTGGAACTCACCGGGTTTGTCACCTTCGTCTTCACCAATTTCAAACATGGCAACCACAACGGCTTTAATCTCAATAGGGGAAGTATCGGTGGTTTCAGCGCAGTGCCCAGCAGAAGCAAAAAAAGAAAGGGCGAGAATAGCATTAGCGATATAGCGCATTAATAATTGTCCTCTTAGGTATAAAAAAAGGTAAATCTACGAGGGTAGATTTACCTTTATAACGTTTATTATTACAACAGCGTTAAGACAGAGTCTTAAAACTTATAGGCGAACTTCGCGCTCCAATGACGTGGTAATTCAGGTAGTACAACCTGGCTACCAAACAAGTCAGGGAAGTTAGCGCGGAAATAACGCTCATCAGTTAAGTTCTTAACAGTAAAGTTAACAGACCAGTCATCTGCCTGATAAGAAACACCTGCATTCACTAACGTGTACGCTGGAAGCATTACCGATGCAGAGAAGCCAGACGCTACTTCTTCAACGTCAACCACACTTAGGTTAGCCGCATAGCCGTTTTGGAAGTCGTAAGTTGCCGTTACTGTGTACACGTTTTCAGGAATACCCGCTTTACGTGCATCAGTGTTAGCAAAGCCTTCACCAATTAAGTTCAAGCCAATCACGTTACCACCAAATACAAGCGACGGATCGGTAAGGCTTGTTAAGTCTTCAGCTCCAAGGAAACCAAACTGGCTACCATTTTCAAGGGCAGTAAGGTTAATAACCTTAATGTTAGTGTAGCCTGCAGACATAACTAAGTTTTCGTTAACAACCCAACGAAGTTCAAATTCAGTACCTTTGTTGTTCGTGGTGTTGTTAGTAACCGTGTTTTGGCTGCTAAAGTCGGTTCTTTCCATTTCAAATGATGAAAGTGCAAAGTAAAGGGTGTCGTCTAATAATGAACCTTTAACACCAAACTCGAACAGATCAGACGTATCAAACGCGCCGTCAGCTAATTGACCAACACCAATTTCAGCACCTTGACCAGCAACAATCGTTGCTTGCTCAGCAGCAGTGATGTAAGGAATTAAACCAAACGGAAGTTCGTAAGAAATACTGGTATTCCAAGACCAACCGCCTACAGTGTCTTCAGCGTAAACCGGTGTACCTTCATTTCCTTCAATGCGTGCACTAGGTAACAATAAATCTTGGCGAGATGTCGTTTCAATATCAATCGTATCGTAGCGAACACCAAGTACAAGGTTTAAGCCCCAATCCCAAGTAAGGTCGGTCATGGCGCCAATACCTAAATCAAGGTAGTTACCTTCATCGTAGTTATCGTAGTTCATACCAGAGCGAGTAGATAGCAAGCGTCTATCAAGCGCCGAAGAAGGCATTGTTAAATCACGACGGTTAAAGTACTCGTACGTAAAGTCATCACCGTGTAAAAAGTCGGTGTAACGAATTGACGGAGAAATTTGGAATTGTGCTAACAAGCTGTCGTTTTCATATTCGGTAGCGAAAACAATCTTATCTTCAATTACCCAGCTATCGTGGAATTGAGAGAAGCCGTACGCATTTTCGTTGATGTTATCGTATGAATCGTAGAAGAACTGGTTACGAATTTCCCAGTTGTCTGCGTAATAAATAGTATCGAAGTAGAAAGTAATCGCTTCGTTACCCAATTGGTCATCTGGTGCAACCAATACTTGGCTACCGCTTAGGGTTGTAGTACCTACGTTTTCAAGTGCCATTAGAGCAGTGGCTTCATCATCGGTAAATGCAGCACCAGGAACATAGAAGAAGCTGTTACCCGCAATGTTTACGGCGCCATATTCTTCGTGACTAATTGAGCCGTCGCCGTCTGTATCAAGCGACTGTGCAGTACCAGTAATATACGTACCGTCGTCAATTAGCTCTTGTGTTAAACGGTTCCAACCAGCAACTTGGTTACCATCGTAATCATGATACATACCACCAAATTCAACACGTAGGTTATCAGTAATATCTATGTTGAAAGCGGCTTGTAGAATAGTTTGGTCAGTCTGTGTGTTCTCGTAGTAACTATCTGAGTTTTCAACTTCACCGTACAGGTAGTAACCTACAGTTTTGTCGCCAACTTGTGCTGGACCACCAACTTCTGCCGTTAGCACGCTCTTATCCCAAGAACCCGTAGTATAAGAAATTGCGCCTTCTGGCTTTTCTAAATACTGACCCGATGAAGCACGAGCAGATTTAGGGTTAAAGTTTAAGTAACCACCAATTTTAGACGGGCCATAAATAGGAGAAGCAGGACCACGAACAATATCAATTCGGCTAGAAGCACCAATTGGGGTAGGGTAGTTACCCGGGTTATCTAGGCGTTTAACACCACGGAAGTAAGTTTCACCAGGTGTACCACGTACATCAAGTGAACCTGCTACACCAAAGAATGACTGGGTAAATGTACCAGGTGCAAATGCCACTAGTTCATCAATATCTGAAACGTTAAAACGCTCCATTTGTTCTTGAGAAATCGTTGATGCAGAACGCGGTGTTTCAAGAATTGATTTTCCAAAACCAAAAACTGATTCAACATCTTGACCAGGCAAACTGCCCAGAGAGCCTGTTACTTCAATTTTTTCAACGTCTGCGTCTTTCGGTGCAGATTCAGCCTCTTGTGCAAGTGCGATTGAAGGCACTGACAACGTCAGACCGAATGCTAGCGCACGGGCTAGTGGGTTAAGCTTGAATGTAGTGTTAATCATGGTTTCCTCTATTTTTAATAACCTTTTAAAAGGCTTTTTATACTTTTTTATTTTTCTGTATGGGTAAAAGCACAATGAGTGCCAGCTTCTTGTCCAGTTGGTCAGGAAATTAAATAAATTTAAATTTATGATTTTATTGAACTTTTTTCTAGGCTAGAAAAATGATGATGTTATCAAAATGTGAAGCAGAACAATGCTGATGGCTCACTGCACCAGCATTGTGATATTTGCCCTATTTGTTGCACCAATTTCGTTCTTTACACTTCACGTTGAGTCTCAGAGGTGACTTCCGCTGTTTCTTGCGGTGCACGTGGTAAGGAAAGATCTAAAATGATAGCGGTTAAGCCCGCAGAGGTAACCGGGGAAAGTAAAACGTTTTCAAGCCAAGTAGGTAATTGAGATAATGCGCTGGGTACCATCATTACACCAATGCTCATCCCTAACGCACACGCGGTGATTAAGCTGCTTCTTCTATCTAACGCGTAGCTGGCAAGTAGCTTTAGACCACCCACTGCTACCATGGCAAACATAACCAACGTTGCCCCGCCCAACACCGGCTTAGGTATAGCTTGTAGTACACCGCCAACAGCAGGGAACAAGCCAACAAATACAAACATGCCCGCCACGAAGAAACCTACTTTTCTACTCGCAATACCAGTTAGCTGAATAACGCCGTTGTTTTGGCCAAAGGTGGTATTGGGAAATGTATTAAAGGCGCCCGCAATCATAGAATTAAGTCCGTCACCTAAAATGCCACCTTTAATACGCGATAAGTAAAGTGGGCCAGACACGGGTTCTTTGCAAAACAAGCTATTCGCGGTTAAATCGCCTGCGGTTTCAATTGCGGTAAATAAGTAGATAAGTGCGATAGGTAAAAACAAGGTAATGTCGAAGCTAATACCAAACGCAAAAGGCTGGGGAACCGCAATAGCGGGTAAATCATTTAAGTGGGAAAAGTCTAATCCTTTGGTGATCCACACATAGGCGGTACCCAAGGTCATGCCTATAAAAATAGCCGATAGTCGTACCCAGTGATTATTCGACGCGTTCAAAAATACAATAATAAGTAAAACGCTTACTCCTAAGCCTAAATTATCTAAGCTCGCGAATGACTCAGCATTAAATCCACCGGCTAAATCTGTCATTCCAACATTAATCAGTGATAAGCCAATGGCAGTAATCACAATACCAGTAGTCAGTGGTGTGATAATGCGTTTAAGTTGAGTAACAAATAAACTAAACACCACCTCAACCAAGGCGCCCGCTAGGGTAAGGCCAAAAAGAAGTGATAAAATTTCTTCGCTACTGCCACCTTCATTTTTTACCTTCATGCCAGCCAAAAGCAACGCGCTGATAAACGCAAAGCTGGTGCCCTGAATGGCCACCAAGCCACTGCCCACTGGGCCAAATTTTTTAGTTTGAATAAAGGTGCCCACACCACTAACAAAAAGCGCCATGCAAATTAGGTAGGCAGTGTGTTCTGTAAGCCCTAAGGTGGCAGAGATAATTAATGTAGGCGTTATCACGCCAATAAAGCTCGCCAGCATGTGCTGAAACGCAGCGGTTAAGCACGCTACCGCATTGGGTTTGTCGTGCAGGCTATAGAGTAAATCTTGATGTTTCTCTTGCATGATTAATCCTTATTGCCGCTGCACAGTTCGCTTTCAAATTTACAGATGAATGCACGAAACATTGGGGGAGAGGTAGGCACAGTATCTGATGCCACCTGAGTTTCAAATTCAGCAACACGTTGATGAAATAAAGTAAGCTGCTGCGCTTTTACATTTGGTTGTAAAAAGCTGTACTGCAAACTGTTGGTGCTTAATGTGAGTACTTCTTCCCAGCTTAAGTTGAATTCGGTTACCGCGACATAAAACTCATCGGTTAATGTGGAGTCGAACATGCCTCTGTCATCGGTAGATAGCGCGGTAGGGATACCTGTTCGCAAATATTCTGGAAAGGGGTGGGTATCGTAGCTGGGAATGTATTCAAGCAGTAAGTTGGAAATAAGGTTAATTTCGATAAGGTACTGGCTGTTTCTCATTAGCAATAGCGTATCTGGGTCGAAAATGGTATTTAACCCGTGCCCAATGCGCTGTGAACCAAGCAACAAAGTGTCACGCACATTCGAATCGGCGGTTTCAGACTCACCAGCATGAAAGGCCAATGAAACTTTAGGGTATGTAGCACGAAGCTTACGAAGTGTTGATGCAAACCGTTTCGGTTGCCCGTTTATATCATCTTCTCTGCCTACTAAATTAATGCCTACGTACAATTCTCTGTGGCTATCTACAAAGTCATAAATCCATTCTAGTTGTGCTTCGGCGTCGGGTAAAAAGCGAACAACAGCATATTGAAAACGAACAGTAACTTGCGTGGCTTGCGCCTCTTCACTGGCAAGCATGTCGGTATAAATGGCTAATGCTTCGTCGGGCGTATAAGTGCTTCCATCAGGTTTTTTTGTATAGCGAACATTTACCTGGGTTTCCAAATATTGCAGATTTTCCTTTTGGTAAGCTTGCATGTTACGTAGCAATATTTTCGACACTAACGTGGGGTTTGCGGTTAATTCGTTTAACCGTTGCCAATGGGTAGAAAAGAATTCTTCTCGTCCTTCCGACGCCGTATGTAAGCGAATACTATCCATAAACTCGCGTTTTAAATTGTTATCAAGCAAGCCTAATTCAGTGTAATTTTTCTGAATGCACGGGGGTAATTTAGCCCATGTCGTTTCGCTGATGGTATGAAAGCGTAAGGCATTTTGTGGGTCTGAATGGCACGGTTTGATACTTACCTGAGTGTAATAGGTATAACCCCCATTTTTTGTAGGATCGGCTGCCAGTTCGTACCACCATTCACTAAACCCTGAACCTGACAAGTGATGATGTAAATCACCGCCTTTTGGCATGGCGTGTAAAAATTGATACATCTGGCGTGGTGTGGCTGTTTTTTTGAAGCCTTCAAACCACAATGGCATAGAAAAAGATAACGAAGTAGAAAAAGAAGTAGAAGATGAGGAATTGGCTACGGCACTGGATGCGGCAACACTTTTATAAGCAAAACTGGTAAGAGAGATAAATACAACAAGATAGAAAGGCAAAAAGGTAAGTCGCAAACGCATGAGAACTACAGCAGTATTAAAATTATAATGCGAGTTTTTGCAAGAAGCTGACCACTTAGTCTACGCCCTGCAAGAAGGTTAACTTAATGATTAACAGCTATTTTTATTTAGAAGAAAGGTGGAAAGGAAAGAAGTGTAAAGGTGCAGCGCACCAAGTTGGTGCTCTAAAACGAAAAGCGCGCCAATATGACGCGCTCAAACTAACAGCAAGGCGATGAAAGCTATTAGAATTCAACACCTTCATCTAGCGTAACAAAGATAGAATGACGCACTTCGTTATACATGGCTTTCGAGCAGTGACCTTCACCTTCAGTATCTTCTAGCAAGATAACATCACCAGAACCAAATACATGGCGTTCACCGTTAGAAACCGTAAACTCTGCGCGGCCCTTTAAGATAAACAAAAGCTGTCGTGCTGGTGCAGGGTGCCATTTAAAGTCATAGTCTGCAGGGGTTTCCCTAAAAATGATTTTGTCGGCCCCGAACTTTTCTGACAACAAACCTATGGGCCCGCCATCCTTCAGTGGAATATCGATTTCACCAAAGTGGCTCTTGCCTTCATCGTCGTTATATATCCTTGCTATCTTCATCTTACTAATACCTGTTTCTTATCATTTAACGAATCATGCTTAAACGTGAACCTAGCGTAGGCAGGAACTAAGCCTTAGTACTTTAACGTGCGAAGACTGTGGTGCATTACCGCTAAGCTAGCGGCAACATCATCTGTGGTGATAGACTCAGCCGGATGGTGACTAATACCACCCTTACAGCGTGTGAATAGCATAGCAACAGGGCATATTTCAGCCATTGCCATTGCATCATGCCCTGCACCCGAGGCCAGTACTTTGGGTTCTATCCCAGCTTCAGTTACCCCTTTAAGCAATGTATTTTGTAGCGCACTATCACAATGAACCGCCGGCGCACTGTGCGTTTGCTCTATTTTTAATTCCACATTGCGTAGTACAGCAATGTCGTTGATTTTCTGCAAAATCTCTGCCAATGCGGCTTCTCTCAACGTGTCTTCTTCACTGCGAATATCTAAAGAGAACTGGCATCGGCCTGAAATCACATTAACGCCATTAGGGGCGTTCTCAATTTTACCCACGGTAGCCACAACGCCTGGACGCTGTTGACTAATAGACTCTACCGCTAAAATCATTTCGGCGCTGGCGCATAAGGCGTCGTGGCGCATAGACATAGGCACCGTACCCGCGTGTCCTGCCATACCGGTAACAGTTAATGAAAAGCGTTTCGCACCAGCAATAGCATTTACTACACCTACAGGTAAGTTCTCTTGCTCTAACACTGGGCCTTGCTCAATATGCAGTTCTAAGTAACCCAGCAAGTCAGTTTGTGCAATGGTGGCGCTGTTAATGGCATCAAAATCCAGTCCAAAGTGTTTCATCGCATCTTCTAGCGAAATACCATCTTCGTCTTTTAGCCTGCGCCACTCGTCTTGCCACTTGCCCGTTAACGCACGGCTACCTAATAGGGTAGTACCAAAGCGGGTGCCTTCTTCGTCACAAAAGCCAACAATATCGATATGAAAAGGGAACTGTCGACCTTCGCCGCTGAACATGGCCATTAGCGTTACCGGTGCAACTACACCAAGCATGCCATCGTATTTACCGCCATTTGGCACCGTGTCTAAATGGCTGCCAATAATCAAGCGAGGCGCGTTAGGAACGGCTGATGTATAGCGGCCCCAAATGTTACCTACGCTGTCTTGCCAGGTTGTCATACCGGCTTCTATCATCCAGCCGGACGTTAGCTGATTGGCCAGTTTGTGTTGTTCGGTTAAATAGCGCCTGTCTAAACAGCTTGGGTTTTGGCTTAGCGAACCTAGTGCTTCGCAGCGCGCCATTACTAGCGCGGCCGCATCAGAAAACTCAGACATTCATGGCTCCCGAGTACACAGCAAGTGCGGCGTCTACGCCAGCACCAGCCGGTAACGACATACCTTGTTTGCGTAACACGGTTTCTAGCGACTGCAAGGTATGCAACACCGCATCTTGGCGCGCGTTGTAACCCATAGTGCCTATTCGCCAAATTTTCCCTTTTAGGGGGCCAAAGCTGGTGCCAATTTCAATGTTGAAACGTAGCAGCAAATCTTCACGTACTTGTTCGCCGTGTACGCCATCAGGAATAACCACGCCCACAACGTTACTCATTTTGTTGGCAAGGTCGCCAAATGGCGTTAGGCCAAGGGCTTGAACACCCGCTAGCATGGCATCGCCAGCCACTTTATGGCGTGCAATAACATTTTGCTGGCCTTCTTCAAGGTGCAAAATAGCGCATTCACGGGCGCAATAAAGCATGGTTGCGGCTTCGGTATGGTGATTTAAGCGTTCGTCACCCCAGTAATCCATGATCATGCCAAGGTCGAAATAGTTAGACCGAATTTTCGGGCCGCGGGCACTTTCATGATGTGCATCGCGAATACCTGCTTCTACATGATGTCGAGTACGCACTACATCTACGAATTTTTGGCTCATGGTAATAGGCGCACTGCCTGATGGGCCGCCTAAACATTTTTGTAGGCCAACTGAAACTGCATCCAACTTCCATTTGTCTACTTCCAAAGGGTTGCCACCTACCGAAGCAGTTGCATCGCAGTAGAACAGCACATCGTTAGCTTCACAAATGGCACCAATATCTTCAAGCGGTTGAAACATGGTGGTAGATGTATCGCCTTGTACTATGGCTAATAGTTTAGGCTGTACTTTCTTAATGGCCGCTTCTATTTGCTCGGGTTTAAATACTTCACCCCACGGCACTTCAATAGTGTGAACTTCTGCATCGGCGCGCTCTGCAATTTCAGCCAATAGGTGGCCAAAACGCCCGAAGATAGGCACTAGCACCTTATCGCCAGGTTCAATAGCCGACACTAACACCGCTTCAATACCTGCCCGCGACGTACCATCAATCAACATGGTTTGTTGGTTTTTGGTATTAAATAGCGTGCGGTACAGCGCCATGGTTTCGTTCATGTAGCCTGTCATTACAGGGTCGTATTGGCCTACTAGCTGAGTAGACATGGCCGACAATACACGCGGATAACAGTTAATAGGGCCTGGGCCCATTAAAAGGCGTGGTGGAGGTGTTAATGGTGCAAAACCAGTCATAATAGGCTCCTAGATAAACACCTGCGCAAGCATGCGCAGGCCAGTAATAATGAGAACAACAGCAAAAATTTTCTTAAGCAGACCAGCATCTAACTTGTTGGCGATGCTTGCACCAATTGGCGCAAAAATTACCGTTAGCGGCACAATGCACGCGAAACCAAGTAGGTTAACGTAACCGTAGGTAGCAAACGGCGCATCAACAGGCGTAGTGCCTACGAATAAAAGAGTAATAGCGGCAGGCAGCGAAATAATTAGGCCAACAGCGGCTGCTGTACCTACTGCTCTGTGCGCTGGGTAATTACAAAAGGTAAGTGTAGGGACGGTAAGCGTGCCGCCACCAATGCCAACCATGGAACTAAAAAAGCCGATACACGCTGCCATAATAGACTGTCCAACACGACCTGGTAGGCCGTTAAACAAGGCATCTTTTTTACCAACTAGCATGTTAATAGCAGATAACGTGGCAATAACACCAAACATCAACGTTAGAAAGTTAGCGTCCAGTACCGTGACTAAGTAACTACCTGCTAATACACCAATTAAGATAAACACTGCCCAAGCCTTAAGTAGGGCAAAGTCTACGTTGCCTTTGCTATGGTGAGCGCGAATAGAGCTAATAGACGTAGGTACAATAGTGGCTAGCGATGTTGCAGTTGCAATCACCATGGCGCTTTCAGCCGATACCCCTAGTGCTTGAAATAAGAAAAACAGGACCGGCACTATAACAATACCGCCGCCTACACCTAATAGGCCAGCCAATAATCCGGCGAACACGCCTGTACCAATTAACGATAAAATTACCGTCATGTTATCGAGTAAAAACTGCATAAATTAAAGATCTCGTTGTGAATGTGTGCTTGCTAAAACATGTATGCCCAATGAAATTATGGCGGGTTGCTCTGGCTTATCTTAAAAGGGGTGGACGTCCTTTAAAAACAAGCCAAAAGCAACACACCGATAAAGCGGCTTGGGGTAATGTTGCTGCTAGATGTTATCGTTTGATTAAACCTAGAATTTAGATTTTTCGCGGCGTTACACCTTATCAGTGAACGCTTTACCGTCGCTTCGCGGGTCGCTTGCTGCGCTTACTGTGCCTGTTGGCGCGCGAATAACCGCGCCAGCGTGGCCCATCAATTCGTTACAAGGGTCGACAGTCACCATGTCGTGACCTCGGGCAATAAGGCTTTCGCCTACATACTCGGCTAAGTCACGCTCGGCTTTTAAGTTGTTACTTTCATCACCCCAAGTACGGCCTAATAACCAGCGGCCTAGGGCAATGGCTTTATCAATAGGTTGGTTGTGATAAATATGGCGGGCAAATAAAGCCGCTTGTGTTTGTGGCTGACCTTCACCGCCCATGGTGCCGTAACTCATGCGTCGCCCATCGGCTAAATCGGCAAACGCAGGGTTAAGCGTATGAAACGGTTTCAACCCCGGCTTTAGGTATTGGTTGCTATTTGGATCTAACGAGAACGAAGTACCTCGGTTATTCCATACAATGCCGGTTTGTGGGCTAACAATGCCTGAACCAAATTCCCAGTAAAGCGATTGAATGTAACTTACCATTCGGCCTTCGCTGTCACACGCACCCATCCAAATGGTATCGCCAGGTTTCGCCACGTGCGGCCATGGCTGTGCTTTTTCTACCGAAATGTGTTTAACCATTTCATCTAACGATTCATCAGTTAATAAGCTAGACAAATCAACAGGCGTGCGTGATGGGTCGGTAACGTTCGCATTTCGTGCAATAAACGCTTGTTTGGTGCATTCAATTAATAAGTGCACCATATCTGCATCGGTAGAACCTAAGTGCTGTACTTTGTCGTACAGCGCTAAAATAATTAATGACGCCACACCTTGGGTAGGCGCAGGCAAGTTATACAAAGTGCCTTTGCTGGTAGTGACTGAAAGCGGCTCGACAATTTGCGCTTTGTATTGATTAAAATCTTCAATACGAATAGGTGAACCTGCGGCTTCTAAGTCGGTAGCCAGTTTGCTTGCTAATTCGCCATGATAGAAGTCATCAAGCCCGGCTTTGGCTAAGTGGCTGAGTGTTTTAGATAGCGCAGTCAGTTTAAGAATTTTGCCTTTCTTAAGTGCTTTGCCCTTTATTAAAAACTGGTCGAAATTCGGGTCACCGGCTAAATCGTCAAAGGTTTTATTGCTGGCATCTACCAAGCTTTGCGTCACCTCAATACCCCAATTAGCCTGGCTAATCGCAGTATCGAACAACGTATTAAGCGATAAACCATCTTGCCACTGGTGACTTATTTTTAATGCTTCATTCCAACCTGCAACAGCACCAGCCATAGTTAAGGCTGATTTTCCGCCTCGGCTAGGAATGGCACTTTCGTCTTTATAAAATTCAGGTGTAGCACCTAATGCGGCAACGCCCGAAGCATCAATGCCAATAGGGGCTTTGCCAGGTTCACTAATTAGCCAAAACCCATCGCCACCCATGCCATTCATGTGAGGGTATTCAACGGCAATAGACGCAGCGGCGGCCACCATTGCTTCAATCGCGGTGCCGCCTTTTTCTAAAATATTCAAACCCACTTGCGATGCCGCAAAGTGAGGGGCTGTAAAGCCGACGTTATGCTTTTCACTCATTGTCTTTTTTTATCCATTTGTTATTTGGCCAATGCAACCTTGTATATTCAATAAGCCTAGTATGACCAATTAATTTGCTGTCAGTGCTTTCGCTAGCTTAATGAGTGCAAGATCGCTGCCTTTTTTGCCTACCAGTGATAAACCACATGGGGCATTTTGTAGGGTAAATAGCGGCATATGAATTTGTGGAAGCTCTGCTAAACCTGCAATTGAGGTAAGCGCCAGCAGGGCATTCCTATCGTTCGCTAATGTTTCTTCGTCAGCATCACACCGGGGTGCAATACCGGGGGTAGTGGGTATCAATAATACGTCTACAGTTACAAATAAGCTGTTTATGTATTCTTGAAACGCCACTTGTTGCTTCTTGGCGTCATCAACTTCTTGTTCAGAAATCGTTTCACACCACTCTAATCGAAGCATAATATCCTGGGCAATGTCAGGGGATGTATCGGTTATCCACTGGCCATGTTGTTGCCAAATTTCAGCACCTTGTAATACGCGAAATGTCGCGGCAGTATTCAGTGCCGATAAATCTAATTCGTGTTCGGTAATAGGGGTAATAGTAAAACCCGCTTTGTCGCTATCCGCTTTTTCATTAAGTGTTTCAAGCCATTTTGTGGCCAAAGCACCGTGTTTCGCGCTTTGCAGCAAATGCTGAACAGCACCAATTCGTACTGTGATGTGGTTAGCGTCGTCTGCGGTGTTAGATAGTTCTTCCTGCGAAGCACCGGCTAAACAAACGTGGCTGACTTTTTCTAGGGTGTCGAGATCGCGGGTCATCCAACCTACGGTGTCGAAAGACGGTGCCAACGCCACCATGTTGTCACAGGGTATAGCATTGTGCGTGGTGCGTAGCCCCCATAACCCTTGATAACTCGCAGGAACACGAATAGAGCCCCCTGTGTCTGTACCTAAACCGATATCTGCTAAATGTGCCGATACCGCAACGGCCGAACCTGAAGATGAACCTCCAGGGATGTGCGCAGGTGCAACGGGGTTTACCAGTTGCGGATAATGTTTATTTTGACCGTGTAAGCTATAAGCGAGCTCATCGGTAATTGTTTTACCTTTGAAGGTAGCGCCTGCATCAAGCAACTTTTCAACTGTGCTATTGCTAGCCGTTGGCACAGGGTGTGTGGCCAACCAATCGGGATTCCCGGCTGCGGTTGGTAGCCCTTCAATGTGAAATAAGTCTTTTACCGCTAAACCATAGCCTTTCAGAGCATGGCCTGTTAATTCGCAAGCTGTTGATGAAGCATTAGCTGTCACAGAACTTGATCCAGAATCTGAAGCGCTTTTGGCGTTTACTTTACTATCAGCAGGAATCGAAACAAAAGGAGAAGACACGGCACATTCGCAATAGATAAAAATATACCTCCATGAAACAATCGTTTCTCTTTATTGTCAAGTGAAACGTTTGTTACTGGCGTGTAATATGCTTTTTTTTTGGTTTGTTTTTGTGGTTTAGTTATGTGGCTTAGCTTTTTTGACGTATCTTTTGTGGCGTATCTTTTGTGACGTAGCGTATGAAGTGTTTTCAATAACCCAACTATAGACGATGCGAGAAGTGGGTGAACAACCAATACAAGGGCGAAGCTGTGGTTCGTATTAAAACCGACTGCCAGGCTTTAAAAGAAACGCTTCTTCTTCTTTCGTACTGGTTCGGCCCAACACTAAGTTTCGGTGCGGATATCGCCCAAATTGCTTAATAATGTTCACGTGTTTCAACTCATATTCATATTGTTGTTCTAAACCAGGAACCGCAAAAAGTTGAAGCGCAATATCGTGTATAGCCAAAGATTCGCTATGCATAAATGGCATGTACAAGAATATACATTGCTGGGGGGTAAGGGTTTTGTCAGCCTCAACACTAACCGCCTCTTGGGCTAGTACCAAGGCCATAGGATCTTGCGAGAAAGCGTGGGGCGTGTCTCGGTATATATTTCGTGAAAACTGATCAAGCAATAAAATTTCCGCTAACCGGCCTGAAGGCGTAGCTCGCCAAGGCCATAGTTCACCTTGTGATGCAGCGCGGTGCAAGGTTAAAAATTGCGATGCGATAGTACGATCAAGAGCGGAGTCTTGAGTAAACCACTGGGAAGGGGTTAGTTCATTAAACCAAAATTCTAAAACTCTGCTAGACTCTTCTATAACAAGGTGGGATTTATCCATTTCAACTCCAACATCAAATGCTTAGTTGCCTTTTTTACGGGAGAACAGCGCAGTTGTCTCTTTGTACCTCGTGTGGCAACACGAATTGTTATACGTGCTTATTTAGTAATTCGATCTTTTATTCTTGCTTAAAAAGCAACCAATTAAAAGTAGTTAATACTACTTTGCATGTTATTTTAAATCGTACTTTACATACTACTTTCGCTCGGAAGGCTCTAATTCATCCAGGTCGCCATACAGGCTAGTAATGGCCTTAACACGCTTTGATGCGCTGTCGCCCAAGGCAGAATACGTAAAGTTACATAGGGTAGAAACCAAGCTCATTGGGGCAGCATAACTGTCGAATGGTGCGTAGTTATCTACCTGTGAACTTAAATGATTGCCTAAATGACATACCAATAAATGCTTTACGTTATCTCGGTATACTTGCCCGGTAGGGTCGGTGATAAGAATGGTTTGGCAATGAGATAGGGTATGTAACACATGTTTAAACTGGCGAGTGCGCCTACGAAACCCAAACAATACCACTACATCATCTTTACCTAAATCGACTAAGTCTTCCCCTAAGGTTTGCCCAGGTTGAGGCAAAAGCCTTACCGAGGTGCGAATTTGCTTAAGTTGTTGACGAAAATGCAGCGCTAATGGATAAGCGTTTCTAAACCCGATAAGTGTAATTTGTTGCGCGTTTGCCAGCTTTTCAGCAATGGCAGTAAGGGTAGCAATATCAATATTGTCGAAGGTTTGCGAAATATTATTCAATTCTTGTTCGTGCTGAAGAACCGCTGTGGTGCTAGGGCTAACAGGCACGCCCTGTTCGCGTAGGGTAAGCAAGGTATTTTTTGCTTCTTGATGCGACTCAAAACCAAGCTGACGAAAAAAGCGACTTACCGTGGCTTTCGAGGTGTTGGTTTGTTCAGCAATATGAGAGGTTGATTGGGTAACAACCGCAATAGGATTGCGCTGTAAATACTGAGCAATAGTTTGGCCTGATGGCGATAAAGACGCGTAATGCTTCTCTATTTGCTTAATAACATCATTCGAATTTTGGGCCATAAGGAATAATCTTCAACTGCTCAGTGTGTGTCGCGTTCTTTTGGGTTGGCAACTATATTGATGCTTTTTAGCAAATAACAACATTACCCTGAAGGAAAATTACCGTGAAGGAAAATATTTCAGCAACAGTGCTTATTTGTGTGTTATTTATACACACGAAGTGAGCGTTTATTGCGTGTTAATAAGCAAACCGCAACCGCCGTACCTTCGTCACATACCATCGTCACGTGCCATCATGTTCTATTCTCACACTTTATTCCACTGCCAGAAATTCAAAAAACACGCTGCGTTTTGGTAACTTACTTATTTACGCCTAATGTATAACGCCGCAACGTAAGACTTCTATGCGAATTGGCACTATAATTTCATTATCTTTTTAAGTTCACATTTCTGTCATCAATTTGCAATTAAGTAGGGGTTGTTCGTGGTAAAGCTATGGTCTGAATTGATCATCTTGTTCGTTGCACTGCCCATTGCCGTTCTTTACTGGATTAACCACGTTGCCGACTGGCTTATGCCTATTTTGGCGATCGTGTGCTTGTTTTGTTTATGTGTGCTACTGGCCGACAAACAATTCCAACGAATTCGACTATGGCATTGGGAAGATTACGGCCGTCATTTAAAAAGTACCCTTAAGCTCTTTTTACCTTGGGCAAGCTTGCTTGCGCTCTGCGTTTATTTAGTTAAACCCGAGCTATTTTTGCACTGGCCGATTAACGAGCCATGGATGTGGGTAGTCACCTTGTTGGTGTATCCTGTGGTGTCGGTTATTCCGCAAGAAATCATTTTTAGAACCTTCTTTTTCCACCGTTATAAACGCATTTTACCTTCACGTAATGCACGCTGGATTATAAGTACCTTTGTGTTTGGTTTAGCGCATCTAATCTACGGGAACTGGGTGGCAGTGGTTATATCTTGGTGTGGTGGCGCAATATTTGGCTATCGCTACATGCAAACAAACTCAACCCCCATTGTAGTAATAGAACATGCTATTTGGGGAAGTTTTCTCTTTACCATTGGCTTAGGCTCATATTTGGTAGTGGCTGGCCCTTAGCCTGAGCAAAAAGCAAAAAGCAAAAGCAAAGGCTAAGTAGCGGTTAGGTTTAAGCCAATGCGTTAATCAATACGTTAACCTATGCGTTAATCAATGCGACCTCCAATGAGAGTGTGTAAAGCTTGAGTAAAAGCTGTTTCAAAGGCTGTATCTAAGTTCATATCTGGGGCTATATTTAGGCCTGTATTTAAGCTTAAGCCAGATTTTATATCAGAGCGTAAACCAGTACATGAACCTGCGCGTATCATATATATAATTATAGTAGCTAGTATTAATTAGCAGATAGCGTGGGATGGCCATATTGTTAGGCTGCACCCGTGGTAAGTAACCTCATTTCAAGGAGCGAAGGTGGGCATCATCAATTCTTTAACGGCTTTTTTTAACCTAGTCGATTTCTCCCTCATAAAGCTCGACGTAACAAATTTCATTCTAACAAACATATTGCCCACAGCTTTGTTGGCTGCTGATACCCTTGCGCCTTCTTCTGGAGTAGAAAACCTTTCAGAAGCTCAGTCGGTGCTGTTAGATTTATGGCATGGCTTTTTATACCGCTTACCTGGCCTTGGTGTGGGTTTGCTAATTATGACGTTGTTTATTATTGCAGCCGGCCCGCTATCCCGATTGCTACTTAAGCCTTTTTCTTTTTCTTCGTTAACGCCCTTAATCAAGTCGGTAGCGCAACGCTCGATTAGCTTGGTTATTATGTTGCTAGGCGTGTATTTGTTCCTCTTTATGGCAGGCTTAACCGGCTTTGCGGTAGCGGTAATAAGCGGAACCGGCGTGGTAGGGTTAATTCTTGGTTTTGCCTTTCGTGATATTGCCGAAAACTTTATTTCTAGTTTATTGCTTACTATTCAAAGGCCGTTTCGAATAGGCGATATTGTTGAAATAAACGAGTTTACGGGCATTATTCAAAAAGTAACGTCTCGTGCCACTACCATGGTCGATTTCGACGGTAATCATATTCAAATTCCCAACGCGACAATTTACAAGGGGGTAATTAAAAACCTTACTGCGAACCCACTCATGCGTGGGCATTTTGTGTTGGGAGTAGGGTACGATGCCGATATTCGCAACGCACAGAATTTGGCAGTCGAGATAATATCGAGCCATGCAAAGGTGCTTAAAGATCCGGAACCCCAAGTGTTAATCGATAATTTGGGCGCATCTACCTACAATTTAAAAGTGTATTTTTGGGTGAATGTTGAAGACACCAGCGTGCTTAAAATGTCGTCGTTGCTGATGCGCCAAATTGTAGGCCGATTCACTGAAGAAAATATTAGTATGCCTGACGATGCTCGCGAACGTGTATTCCCTAATGGGTTAGCCATAGTGTCTAATCAATCGGTGAGTAAAGAAGATACCGCTGATGATACCAGCGGTTTCACATCGCTTAATAAACCCATCTCCGAAAGTAATAATTTCCCGTTAGCGACTAATAAAAAATCAGCGGTAGAAATAGCGGGCGAGCCGGAAGAAAGTAGAGCGCCAGCATCTGCAACTCAATCAGATACAGCTAAGGCAGACACAGCTCGCAGCAGCGCTAACTCAGCGCTTGAACATGAAAATAACAACGAAGACGTTAGCAGTGAAGCCGAAGATATTAGAGAGCAAGCGAAGAAAGCCCGCGACCCAGAAAGCGGCGAAAATATTCTTTAGCTTGCAGCAGATATGAGTGAGCACTCTACGTTGAGTGATTAAACAGTCAGCCGCCTGACGTTAACTAAGGCGCAGTTGGCGATAAATTGCAGCGACCTAGAAAGTTTTGCCACAACGTAACATGGGCTTTCATTGTGGCACTGTATTGCGTGAAGTTATCAACGGCGTGGGTGCGTATGTGCGCTTTAAATGGGGCGCTCAATGCAGTGTTTCCTGCCCATTGTTCCCATAAAGGCTGTAGCTGGTAGTGGTAATTATTAAGCGTACTCGCAATGGGCTGTATTTCTTCGATAAAGTACAAGTAAAACACATTTCGTAAAATAGTGGCTTTGTCGCTGTCTATTCCGTTTTCGCACTTCACATTGTTAAGCGCGGGTGCTAATACTTGGTTCAGAAACGCTAAACGGTTATTCAATATAGCTTGTGTTTGCCACAACTTTGCGGGAAGCCGAGAAGACGCAATAATTTGTAATTGTTGTTCAAGCTCGCCATTGTTGTTAGTGCTAGCTTCTACGTATGTATCCACAGCATTTTTTTGCTTCAATGTTTCTGCTAAACCATTAATGAAGTTAAGCGCATTAACCGTTGCCTTGGCATCTTTATTTTCACTTGCCTGTAATGGCGCCCCCGCCATGCTTAGCCCTAGTTTCATCTCAGTACTGGTTTGCACTACATTTGCCCACACGCTTTGATATTGAGCTTGCTTTTGTTTACGCCATTCCGCCACGGTACTAGCAATGGGGTTATCAGCGGCCTGTAACCTAGCTTCGCAATTTGCCAATACGTTCAATAGGCGATGCTCGTACTGTAAACGCTGTGAAGGTAACTGTGTTTTACCCAAGGCCGTGTTTCTTTCAGCCACTATTCGGCCAAGTTCGCAATCTTGTATGGCGTAGAACTCTCGTATATTAATATTCAACGGGTTCACGTTGTTGCCAAGTTCAGCAAGTGTTGGGTAGGTGTGAGAAGGCAAGGCGATATTGCTTGCCACCAATGTGCTGTCTGGCGAAGCCTCTTGTGTTAAAGGCTTATCCAGCACCCGAGACAAACGGGTGTTGTACTCATCCATGGTGTCATCAATGCTAGGCGCACCAAAGCACCCTTGTAATAAGCCAACCGCCATCACAACGCTAACTAGCCGCATGGTTTTTCCAGCAATCACGTTTGCAGCGTAGCGGTTCGCTTCATTAACGTACTTATGCCGACGCATTCGTGTGTAGGCTTCGGCCACCATCCACATAAATAATTTGCCCCGTAATATAATTAGCTGAAATTAAGAATGTTGCGGTGTTTGCTATATCTTCAGGCGAGCCAAGCCCGCCCAATGGAATGCTATCGAGTAATCGTTGCTTTTGGTCGTGCTCCAATTCTCTTTCTGGCCACAATATGGCGCCTGGTGCAATACCATTTACCCGTACCTCGGGTGCCATTTCAACCGCCAGTGAACGAGTGATAGACGCCAACGCCGTTTTAGCAAGGCCGTACACCGTGTGGTGCGGTAATGGGCGGTCTATGTGCATATCAACCATATTGATAATACAGCCGTTGCTTGCTTTTAAAGTAGGCCATAACGCTTGCGATAAAAACAAAGGGCCTTGTACGTTGCTGCCCACTAATGCTTGCCAGTCATTGGCAGAAATGTCGCCAAGGGGAGTAGGATAAAAGCTAGATGCGTTATTAATTAATACATCAATGCGGGCCATAGCTTTCACATTTGAGCCGGCTTTCACATTTGAGTCGGCATGCACTGTGTTACTGCCCAGCGAAAAAGCGTCTGGTGCAGTGGCTTGTTCAGCTAGGCGAGTAATGTCCTCTAACTTACACAAGTCTGCCTGTAAGCAAATAGCACTATTAGGCCGTTTGGCATTTAATGAATTCACCAATGCGTTAGCGTCTTCTGCTGAATGACCGTAATGTATAATTACACGATAACCTGCACTATGAAGGGTTTTTGCCATGGTGGCACCAATGCGTTTCGCTGCGCCGGTTATGAGCGCTACCGGCGAATTTTCTTCAAGCGCTAATTCGGTAGCCATGTCTGCATTCGCGGCTTCATCCATAGTGTTGTTGGCAAGTTTTGGTTCGTTAGGCATTGGCAGGCACTACTCCATTGTTCGGTTTTTTATTCAGTGTAACTTTTTATTCAGTATAACTTTTTGCTCGGTGTTACTTTTGGCCTAGCTTGTTTGCAAAAGCCCGTTTGAAAAAGCTCGTTTGCAAAAGCCTGTTCGCATAAACGTGTCTACATAAATTTGATTGCACAAGTTTGACAGCATTTCCAACAATTTAAAGATAAGAATAAGTAAGCTTTGCAGCCGCTGGTGGAATATTTCACATGTTGTTTATACCTCGTACGCACAAAATGTAGCCCGCAAGGCACCGAAAATACGCTTGCCCATTGCATGTGTGTTTACAGCCGTTATAATCGCCCATCGATAATTGTTTATACCGCCAACCCAAGTATGCGTGTTGGCAAAGAGTAAACGGTTATAAGGCTTATATGGTTTATATAGCACTTTCAGCTTATGTAATGAATATAACAACTACGCGTAAACACCAAAATGAGTGTTTTTATAATTAAAGATGCAAGTGGCGCAGAGTAGGCGTCACCACTGTAAAGGATATATCATGCCAGTAATTACCCTTCCTGATGGAAGCCAGCGCGCTTTCGACCAATCAGTTTCTGTATTAGATGTTGCCAACGATATCGGCCCAGGTTTAGCGAAAGCGACCATTGCGGGTAAAGTGAATGGCGAATTGGTAGACGCAGTTGACCTTATTGAGTCAGACGCTCAACTACAAATCATTACCGCTAAAGACGAAGCAGGCTTAGAAATCCTTCGTCACAGCTGCGCGCATTTGTTAGGCCATGCTATTAAGCAACTTTGGCCAAACACCAAAATGGCGATTGGCCCTACTATCGATAACGGTTTTTACTACGATGTTGATATGGAAGAGAGCCTAACTCAGGAAGATATCCAAAAGCTTGAAAAGCGTATGCTTCAACTAGCTAAAACTAACTATAACGTGGTTAAAAACAAAGTTAGCTGGCAAGAAGCCCGCGATGCATTCGAAGCTCGCGGCGAAACTTATAAAATGGAAATTCTAGACGAGAACATCAGTCATGATGATCGCCCAGGGTTATACCATCACGAAGAATACGTAGACATGTGCCGTGGCCCTCACGTGCCTAACATGAAATTTTGCCAAAACTTTAAGCTTATGAAAGTAGCCGGTGCATACTGGCGTGGCGACAGCGACAATAAAATGTTGCAACGTATTTACGGCACAGCGTGGGCTGACAAAAAGCAACTTAAAGCATACTTGCAGCGCCTAGAAGAAGCAGAAAAGCGCGACCACCGTAAAATTGGTAAAGCGTTGAACTTGTTCCATTGGCAAGAAGAAGCGCCGGGCATGGTGTTTTGGCACAACGATGGTTGGTCTATTTACACCGAGCTTGAAAAGTTCGTGCGTGAAAAGTTACGCGACTACACTTACGACGAAGTAAAAGGCCCATTAATGATGGACCGTTCGTTGTGGGAAAAATCGGGTCACTGGGAAAAGTACGCCGAAAACATGTTCACTACCGAATCAGAAAAGCGTGAATATGCTATTAAGCCAATGAACTGCCCAGGCCACGTTCAAATATTTAACCAAGGCTTGAAGTCTTACCGTGACCTTCCGTTGCGTATGGCTGAGTTTGGTTGCTGTCACCGTAACGAACCTTCTGGTGCGCTACACGGTTTAATGCGTGTTCGTGGGTTTACCCAAGACGACGCTCATATTTTTTGTACCGAAGAACAGATCCTAGAAGAAGTAAGTGGCTGTATAAAGATGGTGTATGAGACTTATGCAGCATTTGGTTTTGAAAAAGTAGCGGTTAAACTATCTACTCGCCCTGAAAAGCGCGTAGGCAGTGACGAAATTTGGGATAAATCGGAAGCAGCATTAGCCGAAGCACTTAAAGCCAACGATATTGAATTTGAATATCAGCCAGGTGAAGGTGCGTTTTATGGCCCTAAAATTGAATTCACATTGCACGATTGCCTAAATAGGGCATGGCAGTGTGGAACGGTTCAGCTAGATTTCTCTATGCCGGGTCGTTTAGGTTCAACTTACGTAGCTGAAGACGGCGAACGTAAAGTGCCTGTTATGATCCACAGAGCTATTTTAGGTTCATTAGAAAGATTTATCGGTATTCTTACCGAAGAATTCGCTGGCTTTTTCCCGCTGTGGTTAGCCCCTCAGCAGGTGGTAATTCTAAATATTACCGATAGCCAAGGCGAATATGCACAGGAATGTGTAAAAAAACTGCAAAAAAGTGGATTTAGAGCAAAGTCGGACTTGAGAAATGAGAAGATTGGCTTTAAAATCCGCGAGCACACTCTCAAGCGTGTTCCCTATATGCTAGTAGTAGGTGATAAAGAGATGGAAGCTGGCGAAGTAGCAGTACGCTCTCGCAGTGGCGACGACCTAGGCAAAATGAGCCTGGAATCTTTTATTGCCATGGCAAATCAGGAAGTGGCAGAAAAGACCATTAAGTAGTTTGAGGGTTTTCGTGTATACTACACGACGGTGTTTGCTTACCAGTACTGAACATTATCCAGATGGTAAGCAAACAGAAGAATTAAATGTTTGGAGGAATGCACATTAAAGGCGCTAATAACAAGGCTCAGGGCGACAAAGCCCGCATAAACGATGAAATTAAAGCCAAAGAAGTTCGCTTAATTGGCAAAGACGGTGAACAAGCCGGCATTGTGACGTTAGCAGAAGCGACGAAACTTGCTGAGGAAGCCAGTCTTGATCTAGTAGAAATCAGTCCGAATGCTGAGCCGCCAGTCTGTAAAGTTATGGACTATGGCAAATTCCTCTTTGAAAAAAGTAAAGCTCAAAAAGAGCAGAAGAAAAAACAGAAGCAAATTCAGGTCAAGGAGATTAAATTCCGCCCTGGCACTGATGAAGGCGATTACCAGGTAAAACTGCGCAACCTGCGTCGCTTTCTTGAAGGTGGTGATAAAGCCAAAGTTACGATCCGTTTCCGCGGACGTGAAATGGCGCACCAAGAGATCGGTATTGAACTTCTTAACCGTGTTAAAGCGGATTTGGAAGAGATTGCTGTGTGCGAGTCTTTCCCACGTCGTGTGGAAGGCCGCCAAATGATCATGGTGCTAGCCCCAACTAAGAAGTCGTAGTGGTCTAAAAGTTTTTGAGGTACTGCAATCTCAAAACACCCTGCGGCTAAACACTAACCGACAACCGGTAACTGCATACCCAGCGTCGATATTAACAATGCGGAGTTTTAGCAATGCCTAAAATGAAAACTGTAAGCGGTGCCGCCAAACGTTTTAAGAAAACGGGTTCTGGCCGCTTTAAAAGCAAACAGTCTCACTTACGTCACATTTTGACTAAGAAGAGCTCTAAGCGTAAACGTCACCTTCGTGGCAAAAAACTGGTTCATGATTCTGATACCAAATTGGTTCAGCGCATGTTGCCGTACGTATAGACTTAGGAGACTGATTAATGGCTAGAGTAAAACGCGGCACGGTAGCACGTGCACGTCACAAAAAAGTCCTCAAGCAGGCAAAAGGTTATTACGGTGCTCGTTCACGTGTTTATCGCGTAGCGGTACAAGCCGTAACTAAAGCTGGTCAATATGCTTACCGTGACCGTCGTCAGCGCAAGCGTCAATTCCGTCAATTGTGGATTGCACGTATTAATGCTGCTGCACGTCAAAATGGTATGTCATACAGCCGTTTCATTAACGGTTTGAAAAAAGCGTCTGTTGAAATCGATCGTAAGATCCTTGCCGACATCGCTGTACATGACAAAGCGGCTTTCAGCGCACTAGTCGATGCGGCTAAAGGCGCATTAGCTTAATTATTAACTAATTAAGTTTAAGTTCTTTCGGAAAAAGGCGAGCAGGATGCTCGCCTTTTTTCGTTTCTGGCGTTTATGAAACGCTATGTTAGATTTTAACTTAGTAGGGCACGGTTAAATTTATCCCTTCGCTCATATAAATATCGTCGTAAGCCAAACCCCCATTGCCATAAGGTTGCTTAAGTGGTCCTGTATTACAGTTAGCCAAAAAGTAAATAAGCGGTAACTCCCGCTTCATTCTAAAATTGGCATTTTCGTAAACTAACGACTGGCTTGCGAACTCGCCGCCTTTTACATAAACACTATATACTTGCCCACCATTTTTAACGGTGGCGTTATTAACCACATACCAAATGCTATACCATTCACCTTCTTGCAAAGGCTTAGCATCTCTGTTGGTGTCAATATTTTTTACATTGGCATATTGGCGGTATTTGTCCTCGCTATCTATTTTAACCATCAGACTACCATTGTTTTTTAAAACCATTAGATTCGGCCTTGTCGGTAACCCGTAGGGTAGGTTCAAACGCGTTGTAACCATGTTTGATTATGTCGGCAGGGTGCATATTGCTTAACCCAAAAGCATGGTTATTAGGAAAGCGCTCAACGCGAACTCTGGTATAAAAAGTATAAGTTTCACCTACAGGTACGGGCTTGGGTAACGCTTTAAACGAAAGGGCTTTTCTATTGCCTACCACACCATCTGGTGCGGGCTTTTTAATTAGGTAGCCGTTGTTAACACCTAGATCTGAAGTAGGCACAGGCGTAGGCGCAGCAGGGGGCGCATTAGCTGTGGCACCTTTAATTGAATTTGAAGCAGATACTGAATCTGACGCTGATGCTAAATCTGACGCTAAATCTGAATCGAAAGGCCGAATTTCAGTAACTTGGGCATTCTCTAAAAAGGGGATAGTGTTATTTTGCGTGTCTGCTAATTGTCAACCGGTTAGCGTTTTAGTATTACAAGTATCAATTACCAACCAAGGCGATGGCTTTTGTGTGGGTAATAAGTAACAAGCAGTGAGTAAAAATGACGTACTAACCAGTAATAGGTACTTCATTACGTGCCTTAAATGTAATAGGTGTTGCTTATTTATACACGCAAGGCACTGAAAACTTCAATGTAAAATAACCACTCAAGCGGCCTGAGTGTTGCGGCTGATCTTTGCAATTAACGTTAAACGCGGGCCCAACACTGTAAAAACAAAAAAGCCTCAACACAGGGTGTAGAGGCTTTGTGTATCAAAATTTTACAATCCTGAACTGACTAAATGAGAACCGATAGGGTTAGTAGGCGTTCTTATTCGCCAACCCACCAAATACCGTCATGAATACAATTTTAATATCGAACCAAACAGACCAACGGTGAATATAATCTAAATCGTACTCTACACGTTGTACCATTTTATTGACTGTCTCTGTTTCGCCACGTAGGCCGTTTACCTGGGCCCAGCCGGTAATGCCTGGCTTCACCTTATGGCGTAGCATATAACCGGTAATAAGCTTACGGTATTCTTCGTTGTGGGCTACTGCATGAGGGCGGGGGCCCACAATAGACATTCTGCCCTGCAGAACGTTAATAAACTGCGGAAGTTCATCAATAGAAGAGCGTCGCAAAAAGCCACCAATCTTGGTTAGGCGCGCATCATTCTTGGTGGCTTGTTTAACCACAGCACCGTTGTCTTGCGTTGTCATAGACCGGAACTTATAAACGGTAATTTGTTTTCCATCTAGGCCGTAACGCTTTTGTTTGAAAATAACGGGGCCTTTAGAAGTCAGTTTAACCGCCGCCGCTATGCCTAACATAGGGATGGCTAACATCATTAATATTAAGATGCTTAACACAATGTCTTCAAAGCGTTTTAAAACGTCGCTAGCACCCTGAAACGGGGTGTCGTACACACTTAACGCTTGTACCGACCCAATCGATTGCCAGCGGGCATTAAGCAAGTTATACATAAAGAAGTTAGGGATAATATAAACATTAGCCGTTGTGTCGCTGCACTTTTCAAGAATGTGACGAATACGGTTCTCTGCACTCATTGGCAGGGCAATGTAGATGTAATCCACTTCATTGCGTTTAGCCATTTCAATGGCCGATTCAATATTACCTAGTACTTGATTTTTAAACTCATGAGGTAAGCGGTCTTCGCCTCTATCATCAAACAACCCTAAGAAACGAATACCCAAATGTTCATTTGAAACGATTTGATTAGCCATGTTGTAACCCAACTGGGTTGCACCAATAACAATCGATTTTCTAGAGTTTAACCCGCTGCGGCGAAGTCGAAAAAGAAATTTTCGCATTACGAAGCGCCAAGCCAGTACAACAACAAATGAAGATGCGGCCCACAGTAAAACGCCGGGAGGCGTAATTTTTAAATCGCCAAAGAAAAAGAAACCAAAAGCAGTCGTAGCTAACATACTCAGTGCCCATGCTATAGCAGCTGCACGAAGCATTTCATTCGTTCTGTGACCACGCCAAGAACGATAAAGCTCTACGCATTCACCAGAAAATTGGAAACTTATAACGTAAACAAACAGGAATAGAAGGCTACCAGCCGTTACAGGGCTGTCGTAATAAAATGCTGAAGCGTAATAAAGTAAGGTGACAAGGCATAAATCGATAAGCCTATAAATGGTTGAAAAGCCACTTTGGTTCCTAACTATTAGCCCGCCCGAAGCATTGGGTTCAACCTCGTGAGATTTGAGGACTTGGTTAGGTGCTACTTTATTATCCATGTGTGTATCTCTTTAAAATAAAAAGTCACGCCGACTTCAATTGTCAATAAAGCAAAAGACCACTGCGTTAATTATTAGCTTTAACTTATAGCCAGATAAAGCAAAAAATGTACCGAAAAAGTGAAAAAAAGAAAAATGACATTTGGTGCAAAAACATATACTAACGAAAGGGTGTGAAGATAAAAAACTTGTCACCCGCGAAAAAGCATCAATCCCTGTACTGCTAAAGTATAGTATAAGCAGGTTGTAATTTTATTACAAAACTATTGAAAGCTATTACCCAACTGATATTGTAAGATAACATATAACCATTATACTGCGTGCCAAAGATTTTTAACTTACAGCCATAAAATTAACATTACGTCTTGTATTGAATCATGTATTAGATCATGTGTTGAATTGTTTATTAGATCATTTAGTAAAACGTTGTTTTTGCTTAACCAGCAAGCCTGTAAGTTAGACACATTGCTGCAATAATTTGTCGTTAAGCTAACGGGAATAATTGAATGTGTTGTTGATAAAACGCTAATAAAGCAAGGTATTTGCACGCGCACTACGCCCTGTATGGCACAGTATTAGCATGCCATCCGGTCAATAGCTGAAAAATTATAAATATCACACTCAAAGCGGTTAAATAAATATATTGGTGTTGCTTTTGTGAGCATTAAAGCTGATGTTGCACTGTTTTACCCCAATGTTTAACTGCATAAGACAAAAGAATTTTAGGAGCGAGTATGTTTAAAAGGACAACAAGCCTTGTTGCACTGTCGGTAATTAGCGCCATATCGAACGCACAAGAGGCTGGCCGTATTGAAGCAGGCCAATTCGACATTATCCCCACGTTCAATACATCCATGAGCTATGTAGATAACGTCGCTTATGCTCGCGATGGTGAACCTAAAATTTACAGCTGGCGCGCCACGTTTTCGCCAGAAATTATTGCTGCCACAGAAGTTGATGGTAACCCTGTTCAATTTGGTTACCGCTTAGAGCGTGGTGTTTATTTCTCAAGCAGCGCCGACGATTACACCGATCACTTTTTTGAAGCTTCCGGTGAATACGAACTCAATAGCCGTCATCGCTTAAGCGGCACCGCGCAATATGAAGATGGGCACGAAGATCGTGGTACGGGATTTTCATTAGGTTCAGGGGCCGACATTACTACGCCTGATACCTTTAAAAGTATGTATGCCGGTGCTGAATATAGTTACGGTGCGTTAACCTCTAACGGCATGCTTACGTTCAAGGCTAATCGTGAAACGTTGGATTATGACCGTGAAGAAGAGGCTTACCTGCTTCGTGATCGTGCCAAGAATAAAATAGGTGCTGAGTTTGCTTATAAAATTGCACCTTCAACAGCATTAGTTATTGATGTAACCAACACATACACTCGCTACGACCGCCAGTTGTCAGAAGCTTCTAGTCTAGACAGTGACACGCTGCGTGCTTTAGGCGGTATAACGTGGGAAAGCACCGCTGCAACTACAGGCTTTGCTAAAGTAGGTTACACAGAAAAAGATTTTGAATCTGCAACCCGTAGTACTTTCTATGGGGTGGATTGGGAAGCGGGTGTTGAATGGCAGCCTATTTCTTATTCAACGTTTCGTTTTTCTACTAGTGCCGATACACGTGAAACCAACGGTGAAGGTAACTTCATTCGTGGTCGCGATTATACAGCATCGTGGGACCATGAATGGCTTCAGCGTTTAAGCACATCTACTAGTATCAGCAAACTTACTGATGAATATGTACTAGATGACGAAGGCATTGCTAATCGTGAAGACGATTTAATGCGTTATACCGCTGCATTAAACTATCAAGCACGCCGTTATTTAAGCTTTTCTCTATACTACACATTAAATGACAGAGACAGTAACCGAGATGCCATTGGTTACGACAGAAGTGTAATTGGTTTATCTGCCGAGGTCAGCCTGTGAAGCAAAGTGTAAACAGTATTTTCGCCTTCCTTTTTGTTGTAGTGATGTCGTTTAATGCTCTAGCACAGGAAGGTAATTTGAGCATGAGCCGCTACCAATTGGGCTCAGGTGACAGAATTAGTATAAATGTATTTGGGCAAGACGACTTGTCGATGGAAGTACGTTTACCCGATGTTGGCACTATTAATTACCCGTTTATGGGTGAAGTTAAATTGGTAGGGTTAACATTAGGCGAAGTAGAGCAGCTAATCTATGAAGGCTTAAAAGGGGATTACTTAGTAAACCCGTCGGTATCAGTCACCATTATCGATTACCGCCCCTTCTTTATAGACGGTGAAGTAAAACGCCCAGGTGGTTACCCTTACCAGCCAGGTTTGTCGGTAAACAAAGCTGCAGCGTTAGCTGGCGGCTATACCGAGCGCGCCGCACGAGACAAAATAACAATAGTACGAGAAAAAGATGGCACTACACGTAGCTTTACCGTAACGGTAAGCGACATGATTCAGCCCGGTGACATAATTACCGTTAACCAACGCTTTTTCTAATTAGCAAAAATTTCAGGATACAAAAATAACATGGCAGTAAATCATAGGGACGATGTGAATCATGGCGTGCTAGATAGTGAAACTATCGATATTGCACACTATCTTGGCATATTGAAACGCTACGCTTTTCGCATTGTTTCGTTAGCTATAGCATTTACTATATTGGTGGCTTTGCTGGTAATGCGGATGACGCCACTTTATACGTCGTCTACCACTATATTAGTCGATTCTGAAAATGCCAATGTGGTATCTATAGAAGAAGTGTACGGCTTAGACACTAAGCGTAAAGACTACATGCAAACTCAATACGAAATATTACGTTCGCGCCAAATTGCCGAACGTACCGTAGAGGGCATGAATTTACATTTAAACAATAAGTTTATGCCGCCTGAAGAAGGTCCAAGTGCTATCGACTCGCTAATAGATAGTGCAAAAGACATGCTGCCATTTCTACCGCAAGAAGAAATGATAGAGCGTACCGAAGCGCAAATTATTGCAGCGAAAAAACGTTCAGCTGTATTCAGGTTAATGAATGCTGTAGAAGTAATAATGGTAGATAACACTCAGGTAATGAAGATTTCCGTTACTACCGAATCTGCTTCTTTATCGGCAAAAATTGCCGATACCATAGCCGATGTTTACATTGAGAACTACCTTCAAGCTAAACTTGATATGACAGCAAAAGCAACGTCGTTTCTAACCGAAAGCTTAGAAGGCTTGAAAGATAAGCTTGATATTGCTGAAAAGAACCTGTCGCAGTTTTATGAACGTAATCAAGTGGTAAACATAGATGGTGTAGTAGGGCTTGCTGCCGACGAACTAGAGCGTTTAAGCACGCAATTGCTTGATGCACAAACCGCATTAAAGTTAAACGCGGTAATATATCGTCAAACACGTAACAACGTGACCCTTGAAGACATTGCACGGTTACCTGAAGTACTGAATCATCCTACCATTCAAGGGGTACGCCGCGACGAAGCCAAAGCCATGACCCGCGTGTCTGAACTTAGCAAAGTATATGGCCCTAAGCACCCTAAAATGATAGCGGCTAATGCGGAGCTTTCTTCCATTCGTGAAACGTTAAATACACAAACTCGCGACCTTATTTCAAGTATTACTACCCAATACCAAGTTTCAGAGCAACGCGTTGCGCAATTGAAACAAGAAGTCGAAATAGCAAAAGCTGAATTCCGTGGCTTATCTGCGTTAGACAATCAACGTAAAGCCCTTCAGCGCGATGTTGATATTAACCAGCAGTTGTACAATTCATTCTTTACTCGCTTAAAAGAAACCGACGAACTAGGTGGTTTTGAATCGGCAAACGCCAGAATTTTAGATAGCGCTGTAGTGCCATCGGTACCTTCTGAACCGAATAAAAAATTGCTAATTGGGGCGGCTTTTGTATTTAGTATTGGGTTTGGTGTGTTCTTGGCCATTACCATGGAAACCCTTAATAGCGGTATTCGTTCGGTAGAAGATGTAGAGCGTAAGTTAGGCCAGCGTATGTTGGGTTTAATTCCTTGGCTTGCCCATAAAAAGAAAACTAACTTGCCTATTCGCACTTATTTCGACGGTAAAAAGCATCAGTTTGCAGAATCGGTTAGAACCTTACGTACTAGTTTGTCGTTATTGAATTTAGATAAAGACAATCAGGCTATTATGGTTACCTCTAGTGTGCCCAAAGAAGGTAAAACTACTGTGTCTATTAACCTAGCGTTCGCGTTAGGGCAGTTAGATAAAACCATTCTTATAGATGCAGACTTACGCCGCCCAAGCATTGGTAAGCAGTTTAATATTCCTAATTACCAGCCAGGTGTTGCTAACCTTGTACTTAAAACACACAGTTTTGATGAGTGTTTGGTGCGTGACGAACAAGCGAATATCGATATTCTTTCGGCAGGTACAATACCGTCTAACCCACAAGAGCTTCTTGCCGACAAAGGGTTCGATGCGTTAATTAAAGAATTAAAAACCCAATACAAATATGTGGTGGTAGATACCGCGCCTACTCAAGCGGTAAGTGATTCAATGGTGATTGCTAACTCGTGCGACTCTATTATTTACGTAGTACGCGCCGACAGCACCAGCGAAAAAGTGATTAATACAGGGCTGTCTCGTTTCTTACAAGTTGGGCATCGTCTTGATGGTGTAGTGCTAAATCAAGTAGACTTACGAAAGTCTGATGTAGCACAGAGGTACGGCGGGTTTTATGATCAGTATGATTATACTAGTCATAAGGACAGCTAATAATTAATTGATAGACCTTCACAGTCATATATTACCTGGCATTGACGATGGTGCCAGAACCATGGCCATGTCGATTGACATGGCCAAACAAACACTTGAATGCGGCGTGACGCATTTAGTTTGTACCCCGCATATACACCCAGGGTTCTTCGATAATACGCCCGCTATTATTGAAAACGCGTATAACGAACTTGTGTTAGCGCTTGAACAAGAAAACATTCCCCTTACCTTATCTTATGCCGCCGAGCTTCGTGTTTCGGAGCACATTCCTATATGGATAAAACAAAATGCGGTGCCTTTTTTAGGCCAGATTAACGGCAAAAACGTGATGTTGCTTGAAATGCCTCACAGTCATGTGCCATCGGGAATGGAACCGTTAGTAAAATGGTTATTAAAAAACAACGTGCAACCGCTTATTGCACACCCTGAACGTAACCGAGAGCTATTGCGCGAGCAACACAAGTTTGACTGGTTGCGGCGCATAGGCTGCTGGTTTCAAGTGACAGCAGGCGCACTTACAGGCCGATTTGGAGAGCCTGTACAGAACTTTGCGTTAACCTTGCTTGCCAACCAAAGCTTTCATGTAGTGGCTTCAGACACCCACGATACTGTTAGGCGACCTAATGATATGGGGGAGGCATTTGCGGTGGTATCGGCAGTAGACGCTGCTTACGCCCAGCAAGTTTTCGTTACTACACCGGGTGAAATAGTAGGGGCACCTAGTGTTGTTATCTAACGTGTATGAGCGTCATCAGTTATTAATAAAACGTGTGGTGCGCACTGTGTTTTTTATCACAGCGGCATGGGGCGTAATATGGAGCGCACAGTTTTTTATATCGGGTAACTATTATTATCGGGTGAACAACCAATTAGAGGCTTGGCAGAATAATCCTGAACGCGTAACCGCTAGCAAAGTAAGCGATGCTATTACTAAAATAGATTCAGCCATTTCCATGTTTCCCAATAACGCGCTTTATTATCAAATGCGTGGCCAGCTTTACGAATGGCAAGCGTTTGTATCTCACAACGCTGATCAAAGCACTGCAGAAAGTGCTGCTGAAAACGTGAAGACAAATAGTTTGAAACTGGCCTTTAGCAATTACCAGCACAGCTTATTGCTACGCCCGCTTTGGCCGGCAAGCTGGATAGGGTTAGCATCGGTGAAATGGAAGCGTAATGAAGTAGACGACGCTTTCTATCAATATATGAATAAAGCCATTCAGGTAGGCCCACAAGACGCTATAGTTCACAAATTCATAGTAGAGTACGGGTTAGCGAATTATGCAGCACGGTCGCCTGAATACATTAAGGTTATTCAGCTGTTAAAACACCATATGAAGTTGGGGTTAATAAACCCTCATAGCAGAGACGCAATAGTGCAAAGTATTGCGAGTTATAATGTAGAAGAGCCAGCGTGCCGATGGATGCGCTTGGCCCCTTACCCAGTGAGAAAACGCATTCCCAACTGCATTACTTACGACTAGTAGTATTAAACTAGCATTTAAAACTTACTTTTAAGCCAATCCCACAAGCCTAGTGAATAGTTTTCGAATAAGTTAATACCCAGCCACGATTTTAGTATGTACAGCAGTACCATACCCACCAGTAATGAGAATAGAATAAACAGCGTAAAGCCGAAAGCTAACGTAAGTTGGCCAATTTTACTTTCAATACGGGAAGGATCGCGTTTATCTTTACCGCCTAACAGCACAAAATAGAAGCGGCTGTGGCCAATGCCAAGAGTGCCGCGTAAGTCTAGCTTATGCTTGCCCCAGCGCCTGCCTGCTAACGCGGTATTTATATGGGTAAGCTGTTCTTCACTAAACGAGTTGGCCACATGCTTGGGCATTCTCTCTAGCATGTGTTTTACGTTGGGTTCTTCCTGAATAGGGTGATTAACTTTTAACACCACGACTGATTTTCCATAACTGAATCCATTAGTAAATACTTATTGAAATCCCTAATTAGGCACTTACAAAAAACCTAACTTTACGGCGTATGATTACGTTTTGTTGATTGTCGAACCCGAATTCGATTACTCATGGCTCCAAGTGCAAGTAGAGTAATAAAGATAGCAGTGTTAGCAGGTGCTTGTAAGGGAAAGTCTACGCTGGTGTGCATTGCCATACCAAAAATAGCCATAAAACACGCAAATGCCGCACCGCGTGGAAGAGGGTGGTGGCGCTGACGAAAAGCATTGAACGCATTAACGCCGCAAATTAATGCAAATACGCCCATTAGTAGTGCGCCAATAACGCCAAACTCAATACTAAACTGTAAGTATTCATTGTGAGCATGGTCGTAAAAGTGTTGAATACTCTCACTTTGATATTGGGGATAAACAGTATAGAAGGTTCCGCCACCTGTACCTATTAATGGGTACTGTGTTAACAAAGGCAGTGCATCGGTAACCACTTCATCTCGGCTTTCATGGGTTAAATCGGTTTGCTCAAGACGTTCTTTCACTTCGTTTAACCCAAACACGCTACTTACTATCATAATGTCGATAACGAGCATGCTAACAAACAAGGCAATGTAGCTTTTTTGTCTAGGCTTGAAATACCACAAACCCATGGCTGCGGTTATTGTCATGCTAACAAAAAACGCCGTATTGCCCATTCGTGAACGCGACATTACCAGTGCAATAACCATAATAATTATGCCAATACGGAACAGCACTTTATTGCCTAGCCAAAACTTAAGCCATTTTCTAAGGCGCTCTCGTTTTGATAGCCCATCGTCATCACCTAAACTGGCAATCAGATACCCTAATGCAGCACTTAATGAAAGCAGCAAGTAGTTTGCAAAATGGTTTTTGTAAATAAAGCTGCCGGTAGCAATGTGCGTAACCGGTTGTTTGAATACTAGGCTGTACTCAATGCCCGATAATACCTCTAGCGACCCATAAATGGCTTGAAATATACCGCTTGCACTAATGGTTATTAACACTAGTTTCAACCGAGACGTTGAGCGCACCAAGGCTAAAACACTGAAAAAAAGCAGGCAATAACAAAGGGATTTTAAAAATACTATTTGGCTTTGGCCAACATCAAAGCTAAGGGGTAACCAACTAGCACCGGCCGGTACGTTAGCGTAAGCGGGTAAGAGCTTTTCTGGCCGTAAATTGGCAACAAGTGAGGCGGGTAGGGGAATTAAGTTTAATAACTGCCAAGCAAGAAACAATATCCAAAGCAGAACAAAAACACGATATTGGCGAACTACAACAGTAACGGTACGAAAATGAAAAGCCATTAACGATGCACTTATACAAAAAACGGAAATTTGCATAAGGGCCCAAGCCCACGGCCTGTTAGCACCTAAAGGAATAGGCAACCAGAAAAGGGTAAATAAAAGAAAACCGAAAAGAAGCTTTTCGGTTTTTCTATTATTAATACTCAGCATTCACTATCGCCACTTCTTACTACCACTAACGATCACCAACACAGAGTTTAAATGTAATACAAACTTAGTTTGCTGAAACCGTGGTATCGCCACCGCCAGCACCAGCAGCACCAGTACCTACACCTAATGGAGATACATCGTTGCCAGCAGCCCCTGCCGCAGTAGCGGTAAGTGTTGAGGTATCGATACCTGCATTAATCGCAGCCAAAAGCGCATCTTCTGCGCTAATTACACCGGTTTGCAATGCAATGTTGTAAATTTCGTTGGCATCTTCAGGGAACAGGATCATAGATATAGTCACCACTTCCGATGGCTGCTCTGGTAAAGATCCGAACCCAGCGATTGCAAGCTCAAATCCAGTCGCGCTGTCGCTCAATAAACCTGTCATGTTTTCAAACTCAGCCGGCTTAGTTTGAAGATATGAAAGATTCGATTGTGAAATGGTTGGCATACCATTACTTAAAACATCATTGCTGATTGATGAGGCTGCAGTTTCAGCTGCGGTACCACCATCGATAGCATCAATTAATTGGGCTCTAATTTGCAAACCTGGAACGCTACCTGCGCTGTCTTGCGCAATAGCCACTGGCGAAATAGCAATAAGCACACTCATTACTAATGAAAAAATAAATCTATTACGCATAATAGTTCCTACTTCGAAAAATTGGTTTGCATACACTGGGTATTGTATACCAAATGAACGCCCGTTGTCTTAGCTTTATTTGCTGTGAAAGCCGCAAACAAACTAGCTACTTAAATTATTTCCTTAAGCGCCAAGCTGTGGGCTTAGCAAAGTGATAGCCTTGCTGATAAACAACCTGCAGCTTACTAAGTGTATTACTTTCTAACTCGCTTTCAACCAGCTCGGCTATCACTTTAATGTGTAACCCATTAGCAATACTTACTAAGCTGCTAACAAATAGCTGATTGTCTTTGTCTTCATGAATATCCTTGGTCAATTTGCCGGATATTTTTACAAAATCGGGCTGAATAGCCCTTAACCCACTTAATGATGCAAGATTGTCGCCAAAATGTTCAATAGTAATGGTGCATCCTGCTTTTTTAACCATATCGCAGAATTTAAGGGTAGCTTCCCTATAATAAATAATGGCGGAGTCTTCAATTTCAAACGCTAATCTGTCGCACAAGGACTTGTGTTCAAGAAGATAACCACCAAGCCATTGGCAGAAGTCGGCATTCGCAATTGATGCAGTGGCAATGTTCACCGCTACTGTGTGAGGAGAGGCCATGAGTTTACTGACTACCAGCGACGTTACCAATCTATCTACTTGAGGAATAAGGTGCAGCCGCTCTGATGCAGGAATTAACTGCGACATAGGTATATCGGTATTGGTAGACACGTCTTTAAAGCGCGCGAACCCTTCGTAATAACACGGGGCTTTGTTCTCGGTACTAAAAATAGGCTGTATTAAAATATCAGCATACTGTTGTAACAGAATATTGTTTAGTCTTTCACGCCATTCAGTATTGCTATGAATGTAAGTTAGCTCTGAAGCAAACTGCCAGCCTCTGTCTAACTTTGTTGCCGCTAATAGTGCGCTATCTGCTTTTTCCATTACTTCAGTAAAGCTATTTTCACTGGTATATTTAGCTGCGCCAATCCACGCTGTTTTATCGCCATCTTTAAGAAAATCTATTTTATTCATTTCATCGCTAAGGCTTTTCAGTCTTTTTTCGCACTCTTGTTGCGATACCGCTTCCATTAATATGGCAAAGTCGGAACCCGATACTCTAAAAAGGGTTACTTTATCTGGAAATTGCATGGCGGCCAGTTTCAGTTTTTTTGCAGCCGCACTAACATATTCATCGCCTTCAGCGCCGCCCAGTAAATTATTTACCCGAGCAAGTTGCGTTAACCTAATCAACACCACGTAACCTTGTTCTACCGTAGCTGTGCCACTTAATAGTGCATTCATGTGTCGATTAAAGGCATTTCTATTGGAAAGCCCCGTTAGGCTATCGCCATACGCAATAGCCTTGAATTGTTCAGCACGTGCAGTAAGTTCTTTAAACATGCTTTCTACTGCTCTAGACAGCTTATTTACGGCTAGCGTGATAAAAGAGAATTCTTTAGTAAAAGGCTGGTAGTCAATTTCAGAAAACTTTTGGTTTTGAATGTCGCCTATTTTTTGAGTAACAATTTCTAGTGGCTTGGTAATTTGGCGAATAATAACCAGCAGCACTAGGTAGGCAATAACAAAGGCAATAAAAAACATTAATGCACTTTGGGTAATGCTATCCCATAGCTTTTCGTTCGCAAGGCCTGGGTGGCTTTGCACGGTAAGTTGCCCTGCCATTGTCCAGCCATCGTTAAGCTCGGTATTTTTCACCGGGGGGGTAACGTGTACCGCTTCAGTAAACCAATTTGGTACGGTATCTATTTTATTCGGGTTTTGACGAATAATAAGAGTGTTCCCGCTGGCGTCTTTAACCGAAATGGTTTGGTAGTAGCCTCTGTCGAATATGGCGTTTACCATGGTTTCAGCCACCGCCTGCCCATTTTCTTGCGTTATATAGGGCGCCATGGCTAAGCCTAGCGATGTGGCGGTGTCTTGTGCGTGGGTAGCAAGTTGTTCATTCACGTATTCTTTGGTCATTTTTACGTTAATAAAAAAGGAACCAGCGAACACGGCCAGTAAAAAAATAAGCAAGCTAACGCTTAGTTGGGTAGATAATTTCATTGTTCTTGTGTATCTCCGAGCATTACGCTGTTTAAACGATCTATCATGTCGTCCCACATTTTCATGGGGCCGCTGCCTCTTAATTTTCTGCCTGTTCCCATAGACTTCGCCGCCCATAGACCATCACCGTTAAAACTATAAACAGGTGCAAGGTCGCGCCGTTGGTTTGCTGGCAGTATTCGGCGGTTAATATTATCAAGCACTAAAGGAACAGAGGTAGGGCTTGGATAATAGGCTAACACCATATGAGGTTGGTTTAACTCTAACGCGGTTACATACATAAGCCGAAGCTGCGATTTTGGAATACCAAGTTCTATTAACGAAAAGTATTTAGCAATTGAGTAATCTTCACAGTCGCCAGCGCCCGTTCCAATAAACTCAATTGGCGTGGCCCAGTAATCGGGTTGCCGCCAGTGCCTTAGGTCATCTACAAAGTCGAATCGATTGAAAAAGCGATTCACCTGGTAAAGCTTTTCATCAATATCGTCGTTCTCAATGCTATTGACTAGTTGTCGCCACTTAGCTACATCTGCCGCACCGGTTTTACCAAACAGGGCTTCAACTCGGCTGTAAACTTCCTCAGTAAAGATGTTTTTCTGTTGCGCGATAACCAAAGAAGCCACACCAAATACAAGCCCCGTTAGGGCACAAATACAGGTTCGTCGGTAAGTTTTACGCGCGTAGCGGGTTGTCATGCCAATTAAGCCTTAATGCACCATTATGAGACGAATTTATTAGAATAATAGCTGTAAGAAAACGTTAACCACTTCATAGTATAGTAAACATGTGGCAGTAAATTGATAATGTCAAACTTATACAAAAGTTGAAAGTTATTTCAACAAGGTAAAGCACGTAAACATATTATTACCGATATTTGGCATGGTTCATGTATAGGGTTCATATCTGGGTTTCATGTATGTAATTGGCATATTCCATATGTATAGATGGTATTACCATTTACTAAACTTTGCGCAATAGTGCATAGTAATAACCGGAACAAAACAAGAGCCAAATATTAATTAGAGTATATTCAATTTTTTGTACTGTACATTAGCAAGCTTAAAGTGATGCAGCTTGCAATGTTGTAATTTTACTACAAAACTAAAATCGAGCTGTGCTAAACTTAGCGTTAGCATTTAGTCTAATGACAAGGATAAAGAAGTTTCATGCTAACTAGTAACCGCCCAGTAGTGTTTATTATTAATTCCTTAGAAGGCGGTGGTGCCGAACGGGTAATGGCAAAATTGCTAGCAATCATGGAAGACTACTTTTCACATGCAAACGTGCCTGTTCACCTTGTTTTGTTAGACACGCTGGAAGAAAGTCAGCAGTGCCCTCCTTATGTTACCAAAACAGTACTAACCAGCAATGGCAGCCTTAAAGCTGGTTATCAACAGTTAAAACCGTTACTTAAAACCCTAAATCCCCAAATTTGTTTTAGCTTTTTAACGCGCAGTAATTTCTTGAATATAGCCATAGCAAAATCGTTAGGCTACCGCGCCATTATTAGTGAACGCGTGAATACTACCAGCCATTTGTCGGGTGGTTTAAAAGACGGTATTAGTCGCTTTTTAGTTAAGCTTTTATATAAGCGGGCTGACAATGTGGTGGCAGTGTCTGAAGGTGTAAAGGCCGATTTAATTGAAAACTATGCGGTGCCAGAGCCTAAAGTATCCTTGTTATATAACCCGTACGATATTGCGCAGCTGCACGAACTTGCAAGCGAAGCGGTAACCGACATTCCTAAAGCGCCATACATTATTGGGGTAGGGCGGTTAGTTAAGAACAAAAACTTTTCACTGTTACTAAACGCGTATGCCAAAGCCGATATTGTCGAAGATTTAGTTATTTTGGGCGTGGGCGATGAAGAAACCATGCTTAAAGCGCTAGCTAAAACACTTGGCATTGCAGATAGAGTACATTTTTTAGGTTTTAAGCCAAACCCTTACCCGTACGTGGCCAAAGCAGAATATTTTGTTTCCACCAGTAATGCAGAAGGTTTCCCCAATGCCATTGTGGAAGCCATGTGTTTGAACAAACCGGTAATTGCAACTAATTGCGAATCGGGCCCTGCTGAAATTATTGCCGAACAATACCCTTACCAAGTTTCTGGTGCCAGCGAAGAAAAGAATGGCATACTGTGCGAGTTAAATAACGCACAAGGTGTTGCCGATGCATTGGTGTTATTCAAAGATAGTGCTAACAGAGCGCGATATGTTGAAAAAAGCCAAGCGTGCGCGCAGCAGTTTTCTTATACCGCTTTTCACAAGCGCGTAAGTGCCATTTTAGAAAAAGATGACTAACTAATTATGTTTGAAGCAATCAAACTACTGGTAGGGGTGGTTAGCCTAATAATGGTATATAGAACCATTACCGGTAACTGCAACAAGTATTTAGCCTTTGCCATTTGCGCAATATGGTTACGCTACTTCCTATCTGCATTTCACACGGTTACTTACCCCTCTTTGGTGGCGGGTTTTTCAATAAATGCTTTAGGCAGTATAGGGGTCGCTGGTTTAGGTTTATTATTGATTCCAACCGCTGTTTTTACACTCAAAAAGTTACTTCCGTTTTATGCATTTTTCATAGCGATAGCGGTAAGTGGTTTCGTAAATATGCAAATACCCGGCACCATAAATGTGCTGGTGAAGTGGTGTTATTTCTTGGTGTTAGCGGGCGCCTTGTTTTTATCTATACGTAGTCAAGGGCAGAATGAAACGTTCAAGAGGTTACTGGTTGCGTTTATTATGCCAGTTACTTTGCAAGTTCTATCGATAATTTTAGGGGAGGCAAAAGCCACGGAGGCCGATGGCTCAACTAGTTATATAGGTGGTTACAACCACGAAGCTGCATTTTCTATGATAATAGTGTCGTTCATATTTGTTCTCGGTTTGGTTAATAGAAACTCGATTAGTTTTAGAACCACTTTATTTACATTAGCTGTAGTGCTTTTGGTTTTGGTGAATTATAGAACGGCAATTTTGACTATATTACCAATAGCTGCGATTTTTTATTTTACCTTAATCGAACAGCGTCTAAAGCCATCCCAGAAGGCTCCCGTTTTAACAATTGTTACTATGGTGCTTGCCATTGTATTTTTTGTTCTTTCTCTCTCAATGCAAGAGCGTTTTGCCGATGTGGGGTTATTAGTTGGAAATCTTGACCTCATATTCAAAGCGCCCATGTATTTTAGTGATGCCGAGCAAGACATTATGTCAGCAAGAGTATATATATGGAGCCAGTATATTAATGCATTTACAAACGCTGATTTATTACACCAGATTTTTGGTTTTGGGCCTGACTCTTGGAAGTATAAATTTGATTTGTATGCGCATAATACATATGTATCTTATGTATATGAATATGGCTATCTAGGTTTTTTCACATTCATAGGCTTACTAATTTTAATACTCAGCAGTGCTATGAAAATGTCAGATAAGCCTTTGTCAAAAATTATTGCATTTTCTATCGCGGGATTTCTTATTATGAATTTAGCGACAATGCCTCTATGGAATATAGAGGGTTTAATCTTCTTCGCTTTGGCTTTAGGCGTCGTGTTTGCAGACCCCAAGAAAAAGGTTGTCGCTTCTAAAGTTAAAGTCCCCAATCATAAGAGTAAAGAGTTGAGTATATAGTATGAAAATTTGCGCAATAGGACTTCGTGGTATTCCAGATGTTATGGGGGGTATAGAGTCCCACTGCCAGCAGTTGTACCCACGAATAGTTAAAAATGGAGCATCAGTTACAGTAATCGCACGCTCTCCATATGTAGAACAAAAAAAATATACCTACGAAGGTGTCGATGTAGTAAGTGTATGGACTCTAAAGCATAAATTTCTAGAAACCTTTATGCATACTTTTTTTGCAATTATTTATGCCAGATTTTTTATCCATCCCGATGTTATTCATTTGCATGCTATTGGTCCCGCGTTATTTACCCCCCTTGCCAGATTGTTAGGTATGAAAGTGGTAGTTACCCATCATGGCGCTGATTACGATAGGCAAAAATGGAATGGTTTTGCTAAATTTATTTTAAAGTTAGGCGAGAAGATGGGCGTTATTTGTGGAAATAAGATGTTTGTAGTGGGTAAAACACTCACCGAGAGTTTAAAACAGCAATTTCCGAACCACGCAGAGAAAATAATATATATTCCAAATGGCATGTTGCCATCTTTTAGCGGTGATATTTCACCAGATTTTTTGCCGCAAGAACTCGGGCTGATTCCTGAGAAATATGTTTTAACAGTAGGACGATTAGTGCCTGAAAAAGGCTTTCATGATTTAGTTAATGCTTATAAAACCGCTGATACAGAGTCAAAACTTGTAGTTGTGGGCGATGCTGATCATCAGGATGATTACTCAATGTCGCTACAAAAAGAAGCTAGCGATAGCATTATATTTGCTGGTAGGCGCGGCGGTGAGGAGCTAAAAGCACTTTACAAACACGCCAGAGTTTTTGTTTTACCATCGTACCATGAAGGTTTGCCTATAGTTGCTTTAGAAGCTATTAGTGCAGGTACCGATGTACTTTTGAGCGATATTTCCCCCAATGTAGATATTGAAGCGCCCGCAGATAGCTATTTCCCGGTAGGAGATACAGCAAAGTTAAGCTTCAAAATTACTAATATTAAAGAGCTTTCTCTTCAAATTGACCAATCAGCGTTTCTAGATAAGTTCAATTGGGATCAAATCGCTTTAACTACTCAGCGTCATATCGCCGGTTTATTTAAACGAAAGAATAAGTAATACGTGATATCAAAGTAGGCTCGTTACGTGGCTTTGCGTGCTTTTTTCTTGCGCTGCAACAAGATTAATTCTAGGTAAATTGGTTACTCTTCCTTTGAAGCTAAACTTGTTGGCCGGCGTTACCGGTGGAATTGTAGAGCCTATTTTGTCTATATTCGGGCTGTAATCATAAGTTGAGAAATTAGCTTGGAATAATTGGATTGAATCGTTAATTGATTGTGCCGAAAAGATAAGTGATTTAGGCGTTGTAGCTGGTGAAATTAAATTTTTTAAAGACCCAAGTGATAATGTAGAAAATGCAGCGATCGCTTACGAGAGCTTATTTTCTATGGATCAAAAAACCTATGCAAGTCAAGGTGTATGTATAACAGCTAATTGGTTATCCAAACGCTCGAAAATACTTGAGCTCTCTGGTTTTAATATAAATTTAAAACCTGGTGGCGACCATGAAATGGCACAAAGAATTACGCAAGCAGGTTCAAGGGTTGTTTATTGCCCATCTGCTATGGTTTGCTAGAAATTGCGCTGAAATCCTGAGAAAGCGAAGAAGGGTTATTAGTGGTGCATGGGATAAAAGCCAAACTAGTTTCAAACCTATAATTTTGGTTTGGCGTGCGGTAAAACTGTATGTGAAAAGAACTTTGATAATTTTACTCTCACGAAAATTGAGATTGAGTAATAAATTTTCTATTTTTGGCGTTATCTCATCGATTTTTTTTGTTTCATTGATTGAGATTTTCAAATTAAGTATTGGACATGAAAGTTCACGAAGTTGATAGGGTTGAAATACATTGAGTAGAATTGTAAATGCTACGTCTTGGACGACGCTAGCAACAATAGTAAATTTATCACTTACGATGGTACAGCTTGCTATATTGGTTCGTATTCTAGCACCAGAAGTTTTTGGTCAGTTTGCTGTGGTAAATATGGTCATTGAAGTATTTGTAGCGTTTGCTTTAGGGGGAATATCAAATTTCTTGATATATAAGCGTGATGCAGACCAAGCTACTTCAAATGCAGTTTATTACTTAGCGCTTGGAATTGGTGTGGCGTTTAGTCTGCTCTTATTTGTTTTCACTCCGTTTATTGCTTCAGCTTTAGGTTATGAAAGTATCATTCAAGAATTAAGGCTAGCTACTTTACTGCTAGTCGTGTCTTCGCTTTCTTCACAATATCAAGCGGTAGGGATGAAGCACTTTAAACACCAACACATTGCACAAATCGATATAGTGGCAAAGTTAGTGTCTTTTGGCTTTGCTATTTCATTTCCAGAATTGGAGTTACTTTGTTTAGTTGGCGCAGTTGTTATCTATCAGGTACTAAAGTTGATTGGGTTTATGGTTTTTCTCGGAAGCTATGTGAACCTTTCTCTTGCAATAAATTCGTCAATTTATCGCGAAGCATTTAATTACGGAATTTTCGATTTTGGCTCACAAGCGTTGAATATAATCAGAAAACAACTAGATGTAATGATACTTGCTATTACCTTACCAAGTAGTGAAATGGGTATTTATCATGTCATCAAGCAACTGGCCAGCAGGCCAGCACAAGCGCTGCAACCTATTATTGGCAAAGTCGCGCTGCCCGCTTTTGCAGAAGTAAAAAATGATAAAGACAGATTTGCTCGCGTTTATAAAGACTTTTATTTTGTTCAACTTTTTGTACTAGCTTTCATTTATGTACCAGTAATTATAGCGTCAGAGCTTGTTACCACCTTATTTTTCGGTGAATCCTATGCTCAATACAGTTTAGTGCTTTCATTGTTAGCGGGTTTTTGGTTTATTCGGGTGGCCGCTTCGAATCTTGTCGGGCCATTGGTACAGTCCACTGGGCTGACAAAGCGCAATTTTATGTGGAATGTGTATGTGATGGGCCCCAATGCATTAGTCATTTACGTATCGTCTATGTATGGGGTCGAGGCGCTTGTAATGTCTATGGCTGTCTTCCAATTATTTTTATTTCCAGTAGTAAATTACTATTTCATCAAGTTCATTACAGGGGTAGGGTTCTCTTATTCAGTAAAAAGTATGGGCATTTTATTAGTGGCTTTTGCCCTTCCATTGATACTATTTTATCAATTTGTTCTTCCATTTATACCAGATGTCATCTTTGTCAAAGAATCAGCGGTTGGTGTAGTAACGTTGTTAATAGCGCTGGTTTTATTTTTGAAATATTCAGAAGTGAAGCAATCTCTCAAAAGAATTAAAGGATTCTAAATGTTAGCAAATACGAAGGTTCTATTTTTTGTGAGAAGCTTTCCTGTCTTATCGCAAACATTCGTTTTAAACCAAGTTAAAGATTTGGTGAACGAGGGTATTGACGTACAAGTTCTCTCTGTAAACCCTAGTAATGATGCTACAGGTTTAGTCGAAGATGTTTTTGGTGAAAGTGTATCAAAAAAAGTCACTTCAATATTGCCTTCAGCACACAGTAGTAAATCATACCTTCACATGTTATTGGGTTTCCTATATTGCATGGTGTCGGTTAAGAGACATAAATTAATCTCTTTGTTTTTTCATTTTATTGCTAAGCAAAATAAATTTTTAGCAAAAGATTTAATGTGTATTGTTTGGTTCCTTCGCAATAAAAACATCACAACAGACAGTTGCATTGCTCATTTTGGTAGTAATGGCGTTGTTATGGATTATCTCATTGAAGCAGGGTTAGTGAAGTGCAGCAATTTGTTTACTATTTTCCACGGCTACGAAATAAGCAGATATGATCAACTTGATCTTTGGCAAGATTTGTATGGAAAGTTAGGTGGTTTTTTATTGCCAATTAGTGAGCATTGGAAAAATAAACTTATTGAGCTGGGGGCAAATGCATCAAAAATTGAAGTAGTTCACATGGGGGTAGATGTTGACCGCTTCGCCTACTCAGAAAAAGTTGTCTCTACGCCGCTTTCAATATTATCTGTTGCAAGGGCGACGGAGAAAAAGGGGCTTAAATACGCTATTGAAGCTGTACTAGAATGCCCAATTGAATGTGAGTATAGAATTATTGGCGATGGCAGCTTGATGGATAGTCTCAAACAAGCAGCAGCCAGCCATAAAAATAGTCATAGAGTAATATTCGAGGGAGCAAAACCATCTAGTTTCGTTGCCGAGTCATTAAAAAATACTGATTTATTCCTTTTACCCTCTGTAAGAGATAGTAAGGGAGATATGGAAGGAATACCGGTTTCTTTAATGGAAGCTATGGCGAGTGGTGTGGTTGTACTTTCTACTATACACAGCGGTATACCTGAATTAATTTCAGACGGTGAAACAGGGTTTTTAGTGCCAGAAAAAGACAGTAATGCAATTAGTGCAAAAATTGTCGAGATAAGCCAGCAAAGCTCATTAGCAAGTATTCGAGAAGCAGCTAGACAAAAAGTCATTGACGAATTCAACGCTTCTACGTTGCAAACACAGTTAATAAATATATTAAAAACTAATTAATTTAATGGTTAATTGGTCTTATACAGGTTAATACACGATGAAAATATTAGTAATAGGCAATCATACTTGTGGAAACAGAGGTGATGGCGCCATCATCCGAGGTTTGGTCCAAGAGATTAGTGCTCAAGTTCCAGACGCCACCGTAGAATTAATGTCGCGTTTTCCGGTAAGTTCTGAATATCTTTTGGGTAAACCTTTCCTTCCGGACTGGGTATATAGATACAAGCGCTATAGCGGTGGTTTAAAGGCGAAAATTCTTAACAGATTGGACAAGCCTAAGCTACGCAAGCAGTTGATTGAATCAGCTAAAAACAAAAAAGCTGACGATAAATTACCTACAGAATTTAAAGATTATATTAATTCATTAAAAGGCTATGATTACGTCATTCAAGTTGGCGGCTCTTTTTTCGTAGACCTATACGGCATAGGGCAATTTTATCACGCGCTTTGTACACTAGCAGCAGATACCACCTTGTTGATTCTTGGTCACTCTGTAGGCCCATTCGAGGACAAAGAGTTTTGTGAAGTATCTGAAATGGTTTTTGCTCAAGCAAAGATCCTAGGATTGAGGGAATCAGTCAGCAAAGCATTACTGGAAGAGAAATTTTCGCTACCCAAAAACTATTTTGAAGGCGCGGATACAGCTTGGTTGGTACGTAACGAACCAGTGCAAATTGAAAACTCAGCGTTAAGTTCATTCGTAGCCCTTCGTAAAACTATCGCTATTACGTTACGAGAACTTAAGCCATTTGATAGAAGATTGGGCATATCCCAAGAAGCATATGAAGCGAAGTACGCAGAGCTATGTAATCATTTAATAAGCAAAGGCTATAACATTTTAGCTTGTTCAACATGTACGGGCATAGATGGCTATCAAAAAGATGATAGAATGGTTGCCCTGAGGGTTCAAAAGAACATAAAGCAGCCAGAACACTTTAAAGTGGTAATGGATGAACTCAACGACGTTGAATTAGGTACTTTGCTTTCACAATGTGAACTTACTATTGGAACTAGACTTCATAGTGCAATTATATCTATGAACTTCGGTACGCCCGCATTCGCTTTAAATTATGAGCATAAATCAGAAGGGATTATGAACCAGCTGGGTTTGCCAGATTTTGGTGTACCTTTAGGCGACTTGTTAAATGGCAAATTGCAGCAAAAAGTTGATAATTATCTAGAAGATAGCGCAATTTATGTAGAGAAAGTGGCGGTTGCATTGAAGTCAGAAAAAGAACGGGCCCGAAAGATGTTACAGGTTGCATTCGCAAATTAATAACGCAAACTATCAAAAAAAGGTCGTCAGGTTATTTTACACTTAATTAGCTGTGTCAATTTAACCATATGAAATTATTGGTTTTTTATTTTGGCACGATAGTTGAATAATGTAGTTAGTTGTTATAAATATTATTTAACGAATACACAGTATTTGTCAGGAGTAGGATAATGAAGTTCTTTACTAAAATTTTGGTAGCCTCTGCTTTTCTAACAGGCTTATCATCTGCACAAGCTGCATTCATCAATTTTGATGATTACACAATTTCTGGTTATGCAAACCAAGACAAGTCTGGATCAGCTACTACGTCTGACGCTGGCTTTACCCTTGATTTGGCTGGTAACACTTGGGTTGACGTTCTTTTTAACTCAACTATCACAAGCACGTCTATTTTAAACTTTACGTTTGAAGCTACAGGCTTAAATGCAGAGCTTTATGGAATTGCGTTCGATACAGATGATAGCTACGTGTATAACGATATGGGTACTTTTTCATTCGTAGGTGGCAGTCAAGCTTCAGAAATAACAAGTGCAAATATTTTTGACAATTATACAAGTGGTGACGGTTCAGTTTCTTACTCTATCAATGTAGGTGACTTTTTCACTGGTGCTTTTAATCGTTTAGTGTTTATTCTTGACAACGATGCAAATGCTTCAGGTTCATTCGCTTCATTTACCAATGTTGAAGTTTGTGACTCAGCAGCTGCATGTGCTACTAGCGCTCCTAGCGCACCAACTGCAGTAAGCTCGCCAACTCATTTAGGCTTCATTGGTTTATCATTATTTGCTATTGCTGCCCTTAGACGCAAAGTAAAATAATTTAATCAAAATTGAATTCTAAAAGGAGGCGAAAGCCTCCTTTTTTGTTTTCTTAGTGCGAATAACCTATTTATATAGCCTCTATATTGAGAGCCACTATTAATACGAAGTAATCCAAAGTTTATGAATACGTCAATATGGTGAGCAGCTTTACTGATTAAAAAAACGCCCGATAGGTAGCATCAGGCGAATCGAATCAATAGCTTAATTTTTACTTGTCTATATCAGTTTTAATCCGACTTACCAATGCCAATTAAAACCTCATCGTGCGTCACCACACGAGGTGCTTGATACACTGGAGTGTGAAATCTGATGTTTTCAAAATACACTTCAGCGCTGTTTTCATCCTCATCAATGTCGTTATCAAGTATGAAGACTAAATATTTAATATCTTCGAAATTATACTTTCCTACTTCCAGCGTAACAGAGTTATAGCTATCACCATTTAGTAGGTGGCTAACATCATTCCCATAATTTTGAGAACCTGCCAATCTAAATATTGCTGACTCGGTTTGTGTATTATTAATTTCTAAGGCTATGCCCGCTATTTCAACATCACCCACAACCTTAATGTCGAAAGATAGCGTGGTATTCGGCTTAACATCATATTTAACTGGAAGTTTGTACCAACTGTTACCCGTAATCACCAATGAAGTATTACTAAAGGCTTCTGCTGATCCATATTTGGTTTGGCTGCTAAATTTAGAAAGTTTACTTTCGTCTATAACTATAAATTCACTCTGTTCCGCCTCGTCGGTATATAAAGGGGCGGCAGGCGAACTCATTACATTGCTGGAAGTACTGCTTGTTACAGAATTTTCATTTTCTCTACTAAAATTAGGTACCCAATTATTGCTTTGTATAGGAAGAAAATGCAGTTCTTCAGCCTCAAGGTACGTAGATATGAATTCAGAGTCGTAGGTTAGGGGATGCTCAACCAAGTTATTGGTTGCGATATCAAGGTTAGGGGCGTTTATTTGAGTATTAAACATAATGTTGTTGGTGAATGTAGACGCATAGTATTTTTGCGAATCGTAGACTTCTAAACCAACTTTATTATTAAAATTATGATTAATAATTACATTATTAATTACTTCAATCCAGAATGTGCTGTCACCATCAACACTTGATGCCGCAATACCATTCCTGGCTGTATTTATGTAATTTTCGATAATATAGGTTTTGCCGCCAGGTTGTGACACTAAACCTCCCGCCTTTATGGCAGTCCATTCTTTGCCACGCTCGTCGCCAAGATCATGAATATAATTGTGGAAAACATAACTAGGGCCTAAACGATTTGGTGCAATACTAATTCCTGCGTATCCTTGGGTAATCTCATTTTCATAAACTAAGACATTCCGCTGCCCGCCATCAATCTCAATTAAGTCATCATTCGCATAAGCTAAATAATTGCCATAAATAGCAGAGTCACGAACAAAACCACCATTGCGCCAAAAGTTTTTTCTGCCCTCAATCACATCATTAAATCTATGTGTAGCCGTACCATAAAAGCGGTTATTTCTTACTATCATTTGCCCACGGTATGCTTCGTCTGGATGGTATGCGTAGACTTGAAGGGCATTTGGTCCGTTAGGGTGGCCATAGCCCCAGTGATTCGCACTATGATTAGGAGAATGTATTTCGCAGTCCTCTATAACGGATACACCTGTTTTTTCTAAATAAATACCAGAATCATAATTAATAGGTGAGTTGCTGATTTCAGAGGAGTAGCCTTTATTATTTTTATAAACAGTTGCTATACGCCCATATTCAGAAATATCACATCCCTTAATCCATATGTTGTGAGTATTTTTAGCGAAAATACCATAGCGTTCACCGCCTTTAATAGTCAAATTTTCTAGCATAATATAGGCCTGCGGCCCAATATTAACGGCGGAAAGAAAGTCGGACGACGCCTCAACAATTTGGCCATCACCTATAATTTTGGCGTAGCCATCTTCACTGCCATGAATATTTAGCGCTTCCAAGTCTAATTGACCACCACTGTATATTTCTGATAGGTAATAAACTTTATCAGGATCGATAGGTGGGCTGTTAGGGCGAGTTTTAAAATCAAATGAGTAAAGCTCAGTTGTACCTTCGTAATCTGTTACCAGTGCTTCTACTTCATAGTCAGTATCAGGTTGAAGGTGCACAATACTTCCTGATATCGCTCCATATATAGGCTCCCAAGCTAATTCAAGAGCGGGAAGCCAAGTGCTTGAGTCAACAGCTCTGTACCTAACATCACTAGTACTATCTTCATCTTGTCCATATATAACAATACCGGCCGAATGAATTAAGGGGGTGATTGAGTTATCTAAACCAGAAGCGGTTGCCGCTAATAAGATAGTAGGGTCTAGCTTGTTCTTAGCGGCAATGGCAAGCATAGTTGAGCTTTCAATAACGTTATTTTCCTTGGAATAACCCAATAATCTATAGGCATCAATTGGAAACAGTAAAACTAGAACATCAACGGCTTTGTCTGTGTCGGATAAGCTTTTCAATTCAGTTGCAAGTGTCGATGTGTTTAAGCCGCCATCAATAACTACCTTCAATATATCAGCGCTATAAAGTTCTGATATTATATGAGGATTATCGGTTGCCAGCTTTCCAGCTTTGTTTTTGTTAGGTATTTTCTTAAGAGCAGTAACAAGATCGGTTTCCGCCTTATTATTGTTCATTAAGTACCGTTGTATAACTTCTCCCGGTTGTACAGACGTTTTTGAAATTTTAGATACAGTCGTTGAGCATGATAATAAGAATGTTGAAAGCAGTATAAGAATAATAAAGCGATATACTTTGGAATCGACTTGCTGGGTTCCCATAAGAAACTCCTATGAATTATTTCTAGGCGAAAAAATAGCGATGAGAAAATATAAATTCAGTTCGACAAATGTAATGTTATAAATAGAAAGGTATATACCCACAACATTGGTGGCGAAGGCATCCCTCGTCCAATTATAGTACAAACTTGAGGCTAGCTCTCGTTAATAGAAGTTTTTATAGTCATATCATTTTAGGATAGTGACGATTTTGAAGGGCGTTTTAAGCGATATGGTAGTAGTATAGATGGTTAGTAATCTAAGAAACGTATCATTCGTTCTCAATAAAACAAAAACAATAATACAAGTTTATTAGGTAGTAAGATGGATTTTTCAACGAAAAAAAATGTAGCAATAATTCACCCAGAAGCTGGTTTCTCATCTAGTGGCGGTTCTCAACTAAGCGCATATGAAATGGCAGAGCACCTAGCTACGTTTTTTGACGTTAGGCTAATTAGCTCTTCAAAATGTAGTGAGCATAGTGTTGTTATACCCTGCATTCCGCGAGGTAAAGTGAAAAAGCTTCAGCGTAATAAAACAATGGATTGGTTGCTAACTCGCTTTGTATCTAACCCTTCACTACTTATAGAGTCGATAACTAGCTTCCTAACATACACTCCCTATTTATTATTCAAACGGGCAGATGTAATTTACCCGAACAATGATTATGGTGGCTTAGCAGTAGCAGCGGTAGTACGTAAGCTTTTTAAAACGCCTATTTTATACACTGAACGTGCTGGAATGGTGTCTAATGGAAAAGTATTACGTAGAAACCTTAAATTTAAACCCGATTGTTTAGTGGTTTTTAATGAAGACACTAAAAATTACGTAAAGCAAATAGCGCCAAACCAGCGTGTTGAGGTTATACCTAACGGGGTAAACCTTTCATTATTTAGCCCAAAAGGTGAGCGATTTAATCACGAGCTTCCAGGGAAAGTAGTATTAACTGTCGGTGCTTTAAACAAACAAAACCACAAAAGAATACATTTGGCGATTGAAGCGATAAGCAAGTTAAATGATGTTTCTTTACTTATTTGTGGTGATGGGCCAGATGTGGCTTACTTTACATCGTTGTGTGATGCAAAGCTTGGAGCAAGCCGTTATAAGATAGTCAAAGTGGACTTTGCGGATATTCCTAATGTTTATCGCGCTGTAGATGCATTTACTTTACCTTCTGAAGATGAACCTTTCGGTCGCGTTTACTTAGAAGCAATGGCAAGTGGTTTGCCTGTTGTTGCTACCGATGACGCGATGAGAAGAACATTAGTTGGAAATGCCGGTAACGTATGTGACGTTACTAATATTGACGAATACGCTGCGGCGTTAGCGGCTACGCTTTCTACTGATTGGGAAAACAAACCAATAGAGCAGGCGGCAGACTACAGCTGGGAAAGTGTTGCAGAGCAGTACGCGGAAGTAATAAATAGTTTGTAGTTAGTAAAAACTGGGAAGCGGGGTTGAGAGTATTAACCCCAACCCATCTGCAGAGTTAGCTTATAAAGTATCGGTTATTTTCCAAACTTTTTGCGTAATCTGTCTTTTCCTAAGATCACTTTAGTTGTTGCTGTTAAGCCCGCTTCTTGAACAGACAGCGCTATCCAACGAAATTTATTTTTCTTTTTTCCAATTTGGCTAAGTATCTGGTTAGCGACTCTATCGTTATAAGCTTCTTTTCCAAGCAATGCTTTATGCTTTTTAAACGCTTTTAGTCGGGGAAATACTTTTTCAAGCGGCATATTAGCTACTTCGGTTGAAATACTATTGTGGCCTCTACGGTAAAAATAAATATCTTTAGCTATATTCCGAAACTTTGCGTTTTCCAAAGTAATACGAACAAAGAAGTCCCAATCTTGGCTATTCTTTAACTCTTCATCGAACATCAATTTTTTGGCTAAGGTAGCGTTACACGTTACGCCGCTCATGCCGCAGAATTTATTCCCTTTCTTTATAACGTCAGTAGTAATAACTTGGGTGGGGTTGATATGAATTTTTTCGGGTGTTTCCAAAAAACGATAACCACACGTGACGGCATCTGCGCCATCGTCATGAGCCTTAATATGCTGTTCTAAATAATTCTCATCCCAAACATCGTCGTCATCTAAAAAAGCGATAATATCTGAAGTGGATTTTGATATTCCTAAATTTCTGGCCGCATTAGCCCCGGATGCTACAGGAACCTTCATATATTCAAACTGTTCACTAGGAAAAAGGTTTAATACTTCTTCGTAACTTACCGATGAACCATCATCTATAACGAACACTTCTTTCGGTAAAACGGTTTGCTTTAAAACGGCTGCTAAAGACTCTTTAAGGTAGTCGGGCCTATTGTGGGTAGTAATAATAACAGAAACTGTTTTAGGCATTTATTGATCCATTTATTTCAGTACTAAGGGTGTTCCATTCATAGTATTTATAGTGGCATATTTAGTATACCTTTGGCTAATGCTTTTCACGTACGAATGGCTGTGCAGGTCACATTTTATCAATCGCTTCCGCGAGTTTAGGCTTCAATACTAAAGCATACGATTTGGTTAAGTGATGTTTATCTTGGAACTTAACTAACCCGTTTTCCAGAACCGTATTGCATTCTCGGTGAGGGCAGAATTGCTCTGATAAATCTAATAACCCATCTAAGTATTTCGATAAAATGGGTAACACATTGTCATCGTTATAGAAGGCCGAGCGTCAGGGTGTGCAATCTTTCGGTTTTTTAACTTCAAGGCATAGCGGAAGATCAAACTTGAACCAAGGGTTATCCCGAATTCCGACAATATTTGTATTAGGTAGCGCTTTTTTTAAATATTGCCAACTTTCTAAATAGCCCGCTGGTATCCGCTCACCTTCTGGACCATTCCTAGAGACGGTGGTCAAAATTACATTCGGGGTCAATTCACCAAGTCGAGTTTCTAAGTTCTTATTCCACGTAAGGCAGCTTATGGATGGTTGGTAAAATTGATCTGCCTACCGTGTTAAGCTGCGCCCACTTTTCACTATTAAATGAACTTTAAATCCCTGTTCTAGCACAACTTCCTTAAGAGGGGGAGAGCCACTGCGCTGCATGAGAGCCACCAACTAAAGCTACTACGAAGTCACTTTCTTTATTACCGTACTCACATTCTACAACGGTGCTATTTTGCATGTTTTGTTCGCAGTTATCGAAGTAGCTTGCTCGCGTGTCTTGTTTTATAACAGTGCCGTGCGGAAAAAGTTCTTTATTAGATAGTTTGGGGGCTACCTTTCCAGAGTAAAATGCGTTTAACGCTTTTAGTGACGGGGTCTCATAAGATTTAAATAGAACAGATAAGCTAACAACAAGAAGGCTTGAAGCCGACATTCTTATGAATGAATATAGGTTTGTCTTTCGGTCGCTATGTACTAAATCACTATTCGTTCTAAGTGGTACTTCTACGTATTTAGTACTGATAAACGCTAAAAGTACACTAGTAAGAATTAAACATATGCCCAGTAGATGATGACTCAACTTGATATCCAAATACTGAAATACCAGCAGATAAATAGGCCAGTGCCATAGATAGAACGCAAAGCTGTAGTCGCCCAAAGCAGTCAACACTCGCCATTTCAAAATCGAATAATACAGCGTTTTACTGGTAATGATGATAACTGATGCAGATAGTACAGGGATTAAAGCAATAGCTCCTGGCAACGCATAGTTTTTACCCCAATAAAAACCGAAGCTTATGATTATAAGCACCGCTATAACGTTTAAAACGGTAGCAGTGCGTTTATTTATTTTTATATCTCCACCTAAGTGATAGAGCAATAAGCCAGCAGTAAATTCCCAACCTCTAGTAAACGTGTTGGAGTAGGCTTCGGTTGGGGCGGAATAAGTAAGGAAAAGGGAATAGGTAAAAGAGCATATGAAGATAGCGGTTAAAACTTTAGTAGTTAAGACCAGTGCTTAATGCTAACCAAATTTTCAAACTTCTTAGCATATAGATATACAATAGGTATGCAGAAGTAAAGCTGAAATTGGACAGACAATGCCCAGAACTGTAGAAAAAGGCTTTTGCTTTCGCCTTGGCGAAGATAGTCAGATCCGCTAGCAGCAAGATACCAATTTTCTATAAAAAAGAAGGTTAAAAAGGCATTTTTGTTTTTCTATTTTGTAGCTAACAAATGAAATGGCGATTGATATAATTATACAAGTGCAACAAAAAACAATCATCGCTGATGGTAATATTCGACGAAGAGTTTTACTGTAGTAAGAGGACATATCTTTCCAAGTTAAAGCGTCATATTTACTTAGAGAGTGAGCGATAAAATAGGCGGAAACAACAAAAAAAATCAACGCCACCTGAAACACTGTTGAACCAGATGTTATAGGTCGCTACTAGCAACGCTGCAAGTGTACGAAGACCTTGTATCTCTGGAATATATGTTTTGCGCATATGTTTGCTTCTTTGAAACAAGAAGCCCCATACTTCAGGGGGATTTTTTATGAGGTATAATTTTGTACGTTTTAACCATCAGTCAGTTCAGAACTTTTATACGAACATATAAACAATTCATGCTTCGATAGAAAAAATGTTATGGGAGGGCGCAGTTTGTTGCATTGGTCATAAGCCGTTTCTAAAGTTACATGCTAACCTAGTCTGTACTTTAAGCGGTAAAGGAAAAAAGTATTAACCGATTAAAGCTTTATGGCCTGATACTCTGAAATAATTCTGTTGTAGTTAATACCAACCTTGCTCCTTCTGAAGTCTGGTGCCCATAATCAAATTGAATTGGTATACCATTTTGTACCGTTATGCAGTGGCGTTCGTCACGGCACATAGACTGTAAAACCGAATAATATACTATGTTTTCCTATTCTAGCGTTTAACTAAATTTACTATCCACTTTAGCAATTTCATTGTAGTTACGGGTGTTCAAGAGTTTTTTGTCGCGTTTTGTTGGCCCATCATATTTAGGAGAGATTGCGAATATTCGATAATCGGACCCAACATTTATTGTATAAACACTAAATGTAGCAGCTTTTACAGGCTCGGTGATTTTTTACCGGTCACCGCCGTTCGAGACGTTAGTTCTAGGTTTCTTTAGTATGTCCACAGGCCCTTTGTCTGAAATAACTTTGGCGGGAATCCCTCCTAGGGTGAGGTTGTCGCCGCATGACTTATTAACGACTGCGTTTGCGCCAATAGCAACGTTATTTCCAATTGTTATATCTCCATAAATTTTTGCGCCAGGCCCAATATAACAATCGTCACCAATAACCGGTGGATTTGCTCTCTTAGATAACCCACCTCCAATATTAATACACACGTGAATGCGGCAATTGGCCCCAATTTTACATCTACCGTTAACAACAATAGTACCTGCATGTGCAATAGATAAGCCGGGGCCAAAAACATTTGCGGGTATTGAAAAACCTAATTGGCGCCCAAGTTTTCGAACTCTTAACTGCAGAAATAACGCATAAGCTTTCATGAAAACGTTAGTAGCCGTATTTTTTCTATACTCTAGTTTTCGCAACGCTTTTTGAAAATGCCAGATATCGTGAGTTAGCCTATCTTTTAGGCTGGGTTTGATACCCAAAGCCAGCCGATCTTGTTCTAAATAATATTTATAATCGCTCTTAGACCTTATCATTGTAAACTTTCCCTGTAATGAGGTTATGTGATTACTTCGACTGTGCTTAAGGCGTGTTGATCTTTCGTGATTGGTTTTTGAGCAGCATGGTAAAGAGTTATAATTTGCTTCGCCAAAAGTAAAAGAACAACTCACTACCATGCCGAGACTAATGCTAACTGATAAGCGGTGGCA
>Ga0207902_1000052_pt1 | contig 71246 bp, 60 predicted proteins | sample LinPmetageLP45_FD_184056 | JGI IMG/M metagenome (GOLD analysis project Ga0207902, IMG submission 184056) | Marine viral communities from the Pacific Ocean - LP-45 (SPAdes) | ecosystem: Environmental > Aquatic > Marine > Oceanic | place: Pacific Ocean | collected 2011-06-12
CGCTCTATCGCGAATAAATTATCGACCAAGAAAGTGTTTAGGCTTCAAGCAGCCAGCGATTGTATTTAAAGAAATGGCATTGGCTGCTTGATATTGACGAGTGTCGCACTTCGCAGTTGAATTCGGGGGTAATAAATCATCTCAGTATTACTTAGCTCAAATGTATTTTCAGGGGTGGGGTATCGAGCCTGATTATGAAGAGGGTTGGCTGTGGTTAAAAGTCGCTATGGAACAAAAAACCGCGGAGTGGAATCGTTCTTTTCGTTCTATTCGGGATGCGCTGCCAGAAGATTTTAAGACCTCAATGCAACCCTATGTAGATGAACACATCGATTTGTATGGCGCGAAAGCGCAAGACTTACGCTGCGAAAAACGTGCGGCAATTGGCTCTAACATTAAAGAGATAATCTGCTCTAAGCGATTCTATTAATTTATCCGTTACGCTACAAAAAAGCCCGATGTTTCATCGGGCTTTTTACGTTGACTCGCCAGCATACTAAAACGCTAAACGCCGCTGTTTATCCAATTCCTACTTCTTCAAGTATTGACGAATTACATAGTGCAAAATACCGCCATTTTCGAAATACGTGAATTCGTTCGATGTATCGATTCGAATATCCATCGAGAATGTTTGTGATTCGCCTGCATCAGACGTTACGGTGACATCCACTTCTTTTTGGTCACGGCTAACAGCACCAATTGAGAAAGACTCATTGCCCTTAATCCCTAAGCTACTTGCACTGTCGCCTGGCTTAAACTGCAACGGTAAGATACCCATACCAATTAGATTTGAACGGTGAATACGTTCATAGCTTTCTACCATGACTGCTTTTACACCCATTAGTGCTGGACCTTTCGCAGCCCAATCTCGACTAGAGCCTGTACCGTATTCTTTGCCGCCAATAACAACAGCCCCAACACCTTCTTCTTTATATCGCATAGCGGCATGAAAAATGGACATTGGTTCGCCACTGGGATAATGCGTTGTTGCACTGCCGGTAGTGCCGGGTGCTAACTGGTTTTTTAGGCGCACATTCGCAAAGGTACCTCGCATCATGACTTCGTGGTTACCGCGACGCGAACCATACGAGTTAAAGTCTTTCTTATCCACACCCTCTGCTTGCAGATATTCCCCAGCAGGGCTATCTGGTGCTATTGAACCAGCAGGTGATATATGATCGGTTGTTATTGAGTCGCCTACTTTCACTAAACAACGTGCGCCATCAATAGCCGTTAATACATCGGGTTCTTCGCCCATCGTTTGAAAGAACGGCGGATGTTTGATGTAAGTAGAATCAGGCCAATCATAGACAGATGTTGGGCTAACCGTTAAGTCGTTCCATACGCCGCTACCTTTAAATACATCGGCATATCTAGACTGAAATTTATCGCTCGTAACATTCTCAACAATGTGTTTTTGAATTTCTTCTTCGCTCGGCCATATATCTTTTAGATACACAGGCTCACCATCATTACCTGTACCAAGAGGCTCGGTGGTAATATCGATATTCATATTTCCGGCTAGGGCATAGGCTACTACTAGCGGCGGAGAAGCCAAATAATTAGCCGCTACATCAGAATGAATACGACCTTCAAAGTTACGATTACCAGATAGCACGGATGTAACCGTTAGCTTCGCTTTTTGTACTGCTGTACTGATGGCATCAGGTAATGGGCCTGAATTACCGATACAGGTTGTACAACCATACCCGACTAAGTTAAACCCTAAGGCTTCTAGTGGGTCCATTAAGTTTGCATCTTCTAAGTACTCAGTTACCACCTGCGATCCAGGAGCGAGAGAGGTTTTGACCCAAGGTTTACGGGTTAATCCCTTTGCCGCTGCGTTTTTTGCTAGCAAGCCTGCTCCTATTAAAACAGACGCGTTAGAGGTATTTGTACAACTGGTAATAGCCGCAATCACAATTGCGCCATCTTCTAAATTGAATTTATTGCCGCGAAATTCGACATAAGAATCATGTTCTTCGTTTACTTCTGGAACCGCACCGCCTTCAGCAACGAACTTAGCCGCCTCATCCAACACTTTCACGTCGATTTGAGATTCATGCCACTCTTTAAAAGCATTTGCGGCGTTGGTTAGCGCTATTCGATCTTGAGGGCGTTTGGGTCCTGCAATAGAAGGCACGACTTCCTGCAAATCAAGCTCCAATATTTCATGGTACTCAGCATCTTTGGTGTAATCGTCATGCCATAATGAACTTGATTTCGCGTAGGCCTCTACTAACTTAATCTGCGACTCATCTCGCCCGGTTAGGCGTAAATAATCTAGGGCAACATCATCAATGGGAAATATGCCACAGGTTGCGCCATATTCAGGGGCCATGTTGGCAATAGTCGCCCGGTCGGCGGTGGTTAAATGTTTTAAACCAGGACCAAAAAATTCGACAAACTTACCCACAACACCATGAGCACGAAGCTGCTGGGTAATCGTTAACACCATATCAGTAGCCGTCACTCCAGCTGGTAGCTCTCCCGATAAACGAAAGCCCACGACTTTTGGTAGTAGCATGGTAACGGGTTGGCCTAACATAGCCGCTTCAGCTTCAATACCGCCTACGCCCCAACCTAGAACGCCAAGGCCGTTGATCATGGTGGTGTGAGAATCGGTACCTACTAACGTGTCAGGATACACCAAGGTATCGTCACCCTCCTGTTTAGTGAAGGCAACACGAGCAAGATATTCAAGATTAACTTGGTGAACAATGCCTCGACCAGGAGGGACAACTTTGAAATTATCGAAGCTAGATTGCCCCCACTTTAAAAATTGATAGCGTTCTTTATTTCGCTCAATTTCAACGTCAGTGTTTTTTTCTAACGCATTTTCTTCTGCAAAGTAGTCAACCATTACTGAATGGTCGATAACTAACTCTACTGGGTTTAACGGATTAATGACTTCTGCATCACCGCCTAACTTGTTAACCGCATCGCGCATAGCGGCTAAATCAACAATAGCTGGCACACCAGTAAAATCTTGCAAGATCACGCGGGCAGGAACGAAAGAGACTTCATGCTCAACGTGATTCTCTGTATTCCACGTGGCAACTTGTTCAATGTCACCACTGGTAACAAACTCTTCGTTTTCATGACGAAGTAAGTTTTCCAAAAGAATTTTAATACAATACGGTAATCGGTCGAGCGCAAAGTTCTCATTTACTTTGTCAAAGCTAATTGCCTTGAAGGAATTGCCATCGACATCGATATTAGAAAAAGATTGATATTTCACGCGCTCACCATCCTTATTTGCCTGTCATAAATATAGTTTTAGGAGCAAGTCAGGAAGCGCTATTACTAGATGAATTTCAGTGCTATTTCGCACTTCTATTCCACACAGGAAGGAATTAGCGCTTCTACCTACTCTCACTTATAGCTGTATACGGTAAGAAAGTGAAAAAAAGTTCATGTTGATTTCACACTATCGGCCTAGCAGTTTATGTCGGTACTAAAGAGGTCTGCTTTACTAATTGGCTAGTCTTACCTGTTAAACTTGGCTTTTCCAAACTGGATTTTTCTTTGCCGATCAACGATGATAGCGTTCATCTTTTTTTCGTATCCGTCTAGCGCACCATTTCATTGGCATTCGTTGGGCATTTTCACTTTAACGCCGCAGGTAACCTTACTATGTATAAACTGGTACTTATTCGTCATGGAGAAAGTCAGTGGAACCTTGAAAATCGTTTCACTGGTTGGCACGACGTTGATTTAACTGACACAGGTGTAGCCCAAGCTAAAACCGCTGGTCAGTTAATGAAAGACGCAGGTTTTGAATTCGATCAGGCTTACACGTCTGTATTGCTTCGTGCTATCAAAACGTTGAATATCTCTTTGGAAGAAATGGGTCAACATTACCTACCTGTTGAACGTCACTGGCGTTTGAACGAGCGTCACTACGGTGCGCTTACAGGTTTAGACAAAGCTGAAACGGCTGCTAAGCATGGTGAAGAGCAAGTTAAAGTTTGGCGTCGTAGTTTCGATATTCCACCACCAGCGGTCGATACTGACAGCGAACACTTCCCAGGGGTAGATCGTCGTTACAACAACGTTGATGCCGAGATTCTTCCTCGTGGTGAAAGCTTGAAGATGACTATCGAACGTGTACTACCTTACTGGCACGATGTTATTCGCCCAGACATTCAAGCTGGCAAGCGCGTTATTATCGCGGCTCACGGCAACAGCCTTCGTGCATTGGTTAAATACTTAGATGGCATGTCTGATGAAGACGTACTAAGCCTAAATATTCCAACTGGCGTACCTTTGGTATACGAGCTAGACGAAAACTTGAAGCCTATCTCTAAAGAATACTTGGGCGATCCAGAAGCGATTAAAGCGATGATGGATGCCGTTGCTAAGCAAGGCAAAGCTAAGTAATTAATAGGTAACTATTAGAAAGCTAACGCTGACTATTAGAGCCACGACTCCACGACTAAAAAACCGCAAACGTTGTTTGCGGTTTTTTTATATCTATTAGTTTCTTGTATACACTTTTCAAACCATTCCTTTTTCGACCATTATCATTGTTACTAATTTGTAAACACATGCTATTCCCATTACATTGCCATCAGGCTCAGTTTTTTCAGCAGGTGTACTATGCAGGTGTCGGTCTTCAAATCAGCCAATAAACTTATTACAGGTGAAGGGGCGTTAGCGAGCCTTGCTCATGAGCTTTCAAGATTAAATATATCAGCACCTGCCATTATTACCGATAAGGGCGTAAGCCAATCTGGTGCTCTTAGCCATGTTACCAATGAGCTGAATTGCGAATGCCCTATTGTGATAGACGATATTCCTCCTGAACCTGAAATAAGTGTTATTGAGCAAAGGCTTGCTCGACTAAAACAACATAAGGTAGACGGAATTATTGCCGTTGGCGGTGGTAGCGCAATAGACAGCGCTAAAGTACTTGCGGCTACGTTTGATTACACGGGAAATATTGCAGACTTGTTTGGCGAGAACTTGGTTGCAGGCCGCGCATTACCCCTTATTGCCATTCCTACCACGGCGGGCACGGGTTCAGAAGTGACCAATATTGCCATACTAGCCGACCCTATCGCGCACGTTAAAAAAGGCATTGTGAGCGACCACCTATTACCCGATGTGGCCATAGTAACGCCTGAAATGACATTAAGCTGCCCCAAACACATTACTGCCGCCAGTGGGGTAGATGCATTTGTGCATGCTCTGGAGGCCTACTTGTCCGTTAATGCCAGCCCTATTACTGACGCGTTGGCCAGCAAGGCGATGACACTTATCTTTCATTCACTTCCTGTCGCCTATGCAAACGGCCACGATGTTAAAGCACGGGAAGACATGGCAACCGGAAGTTTAATGGCAGGGTTAGCGTTTGGTAACGCAGGCGTGGGAGCGGTGCATGCGCTTGCTTATCCGCTTGGCGGTCGCTTTCATTTGTCCCACGGTATGAGCAATGCAGTTATGTTGCCCCATGTTATGCGCTGGAATATAGGGGCATGCCAACAGCGCTTTATTGATGTGGCGGGCTTTTTACATTTACCCGTTGCCAATAAAAGTCAGTTAGAGATTGCTAATCAGGTAGTGGATGCCATTGAAGCGCTGTGCAGAAAAGTAGAGATCCCCGCTACACTACGTGATTTTGATATTAGCGAAGATGCTATTCCCTTGTTGGCAGAAGAAGCGAGCAAAGTCACCCGTTTACTACGCAACAATCCAAGAGTACTAAGCAAACAAGATATCGCGCAGATATACAAAGAGGCGTTTTAAACGCCTCATCAATCTTACTTAAATACCTATTTAGGTAGTTAGCTATTTAGATGGCTTACTATAGACTCTGCAACAGCATGAGCACTTGCTGGATTTTGACCCGTGATAACGCGCTCGTCCTCAATCACATGTACATTCCACGGCTGAACTTTGCTGAATTTAGCAGCTTTACGAGCTAATGCTTCTTCAAGTAAAAACGGAATATCGTTAATAGTGCCGTAATCCACTTCTTCTTCGCGGGTGAAACCGGTAACTGTTTTGCTCGCAATTAAGTCTTCGCCATTACTAAGCTTAATAGGCAATAGAGCCGCTGGGCCGTGACATACGGCGCCAATAATACCGCCGTTTTCATAATGGGCAGCAGACAACTTGGCAAAGTCTTCGTTGCTTGCTAAGTCTGACAATAAACCAAAGCCACCTGGATAGAACACCGCATCATAATCATCAATGTTCACGTTTGACACGCTCACGCTGTTGCTGGTGCGCTGTTTAAAGTCTTCGTTATTTAACACGGCGGCATTAACATCGTCACCTTCGATATCGGTACCGTAAATAGGGATAGCACCACCATTGATAGACGCGATATCGTAATCTATGCCGTGTTTATTAAAAACATCGATTGCATGGGTGATCTCCGGCGAATAAGTACCGTTCGCTTGGTCAGTAGTTCCTAGTGTTGCGTGGTTTGTTACTGGGATAAGTATCTTTTTCATGGGTTCTTCCTATGCGTAAGGCACATTAGCTGCGCCGTAGTAATCATGTGCATACACTATAGAATATCCCTGATAACTTGATAATATGCTAAATAGTTAAATCACTATTGCCATATAGCAACAATGATAATCTCTAAAACGTAAAATGAATCTACAACACCGCGAAGTTGAATAAATGGAAAGTTAAGATGGAAAGCTTTGAAGGCATTATAGAATTTGTAGCGGTAGCCGAGCGCAAAGGCTTTTCAGCTGCGGCCAAGCAACTAGGTTGCAGTACCAGCCACATCAGCAGGCAAGTTGCGCGTCTTGAAGAGCGAGTTGGCTGTGTTTTATTGGCTCGCTCTACCCGCCAAGTGAATTTAACCGAAAACGGCGCACTTTATTACCAGCACGCTAAAGACTTGCTTATTGGCCTTCAACAAGCCAATGAGCAGGTGAGCCTTCAACAGGTAACACTTGATGGCGTTCTACGAGTAAGCTCCGCTGGCGGGTTTGCCGAGCACGCCGTGGCACCCGCATTAATGCAGTTTGCGTTAGCGCATCCAGAGCTTACTGTGGATATGGACTTTAATAGTCGCATGGTTAATTTTGTGGAAGACGATGTAGACTTTGTTATTCGCTATGGAGAACTGGCCGACTCAAGTTTAATAGCACGTAAACTGATTGAAAGACCCATGATGGCCGTTGCCACCCGGGATTATTTATCGCAATTTGGCGAACCCTCCCACCCCAGTGAATTGAAAAAACATAGCTGCGTGATTTCTAACAACGATGTATGGAAGTTTTCAGAAAATGGAAAGCTTGAGAATATAAAGGTGAAAGGCCGCTGGCGCAGTAATAACGCAAATGCGGTACTTGCCGCGTGTGAGCAGGGTTTGGGTATTGGCTATATGCCTAAAAGCACGTTTAGTGCGTCGGTTGAGGCGGGAAGACTACAGCCTATATTGCAGCCTTACTGGGGCGACGGGGCAAGCAGTTGGATTGTATATCAGAACAAACGCTTCATGCCGCTTAGGGTTCGAATGGCCATTGATTATTTGGTGCAATACTTTGCTGATTGGGAAGACAAGGCGCTTTAAAAATTTATAAAGATGCTAATAAAAAACTGCCAGCAGGTATCTTATGAAAACCTGCTGGCAGTATGTATTGATTGTTATATAGCGCTTCGCTGTTTATCAGCTAAACCTTAGGTTTTTTACTTACAGCTCTCGCACCCACATGTTTCTAAAGCTGACTAAGTTACCATGATCTTGAAGCTGAATAGGCTCACAACCATGAGCTTTATATTTAGGTGCACCAATCCACTCGGTAGTGCCCTGGATCTCTACATGGTTTTGTACCACCACCCCGTTGTGTATAACGGTTACATACCCTGGTGATTCAAGTGCGTCGCCATCGAATACCGGCGCTTTATATATAATATCGTATTCTTGCCATTCACCAGGCGCGCGCATAGCGTTTACCAGTGGAATAGTTTGCTTATACACACTGCCCGCCTGCCCATTTGGGTAAGTGGCATTATTGTAAGAATCTAGCACCTGGATTTCATAGCGTTGCTGAAAGAAAATCCCGCTATTATTTCGCTGCTGCCCTTCCATACCAGGCTCCGGCTGCGGTACTTTCCACTCTACGTGAAGCTGCACATCACAAAAGCCTTGTTTGGTTTTAATATCGCCGGTGCCTGGCTTTACGGTTAGTTCACCGTTTGCGAAATCCCACTTGGCCTCACCGCCTTTTACCGACGTCCACGCCGACATATCGCTTGCTAATAAAGGGATAGCGTCAGAAGGAACTTCGTTCTTTTTAGCACTGACCACGGCGGGTACTGGCTCCCACACTTCTGTTTTGGCCGCTTGCTTGCTGCGCTCAAGTCGCTCTGCATCATCAGCGAAAGCTAAAGGTGCCATTGATGCCACGAGTAGAGCAGCTAATGCAATTTGAGCGCCCGCTTTTAAAGAAAAGCGGGAGTTAGACGCCGCCACTTTAGGCCCCAATTCAGGAGCCGCGTTTTTGTATAATGTCATGTATTTTCCCTGCACAATTTATCTATTATCCAACTGATATATAGCCGCTAAACTTGACCGGCTGCCCAGTGATTTTCCGTTCGCGCCCTATAAGGGTTAATTTTGCTTATCACCATCAGTAGCAAACGGTGTGATTCGTGAAAGCCTTAAGTCGCCCACGCCTTGTCGCCTTTTTCGTAAGGCAGCTCACCATTGTAGTAACCGGGAATGGCCACATAGCGTAGCACCTTGGTGGCGCCTACCTGCGAAGTGAAAAAGGTATACAAAGTAAGTTGTTTTAGTAACGTGAAATAGTGCGGGATCGGGCCTTCACTGCCTGGCTCCCATTGGCTCGGTTTTGCTGTTGGAATACCGTTGCTAATACCTTCTGTCAAATTAGCGGCTTTCGCTTCTGTATCTAACTTTGTAAACAAGGTTTCGCGCTGCGTACTACTTAATAGCAGGAAGTCTTTTTTAAATGCTTCATTGCTACGAACATTAATTGTCTTAATGCCCTCTTTAAACGCTTTTTGTAACTTCGGGGTATAACAATCGGCAACAATCACCGGAATAACCAAGCCGACATTGGCGGCTTTTGCTCCTGGTGTATCGGTTTGCGGAATAATAACTTCCGCCATTTCGTTAATCAGAGCCACATCTTCCTTCGAAAACCCGGTTTCAGACAAAGGCACAGGGGCAACAATGTCATAAGCAAGTGCTTTACCACCCACAAGGGCAGTACCTGTGGCGGTAGCAATGAGTTTTAATAGGTCTCTACGTTCCATTACAAGTTCCTCCGCTTTAACTCTTCTACGGCAAAGCTAGCCGCGCGAGCGGTAAGTGCCATATAGGTAAGTGATGGGTTTACACAACTTGCGGATGTCATACACGCACCATCGGTAACAAATACGTTAGGAGCATCCCATACTTGATTGTGACCGTTTAGCACTGAGGTTTTAGCATCTCGGCCCATACGTGCAGTACCCATTTCATGTATACCCATGCCTGGTGCGTAGTCTGCATCCCAGCCATTCACGTTTTTAAGCCCAGCAGCCTCAAACATATCTATGGCATCTTGCTGCATGTCTTTACGCATTTTCAGTTCGTTTTCTTTTATCTCAACATCCATAGCGAGTACGGGCAAACCCCACTTGTCTTTTACTTTTTTGTTCAGATAAATGCGATTTGAATGGTCAGGTAACATTTCACCAAAGGCAGTCATGCCTATTGTCCAGCCACCGGGTTCTGACATAGCCTCTTTTAAGCCTGCACCAACGCCTAACTCGGCCACATCTTGTCGCCAGCCTGAGCGGCTAGCGCCACCTTGATAACCAAACCCACGCAAGTAATCTCGTTTATCATCGCCCCAATTTCTAAAGCGCGGAACATAGAAGCCACTTGGGCGGCGACCATATGTATATTTGTCGTCGTAGCCTTCAACTTGTGCTGACGCACCTACCCGGAAATGGTGATCCATCACGTTATGACCTAATTCACCGCTGCTGCTACCTAAACCGCCATCCCATACATCGGTGGCAGAGTTCATAAGCAACCACGATGAATTGAATGCAGAGGCATTCACAAACACAATCTTGCTTTTGAAAACGTATGTTTCGTTGGTTTCAGCATCAATAATTTCAACGCCAGTGGCGCGCTTCTTGTCTTTATCGAACAAGATCTCTTTTACAATAGAGAAAGGGCGAAGCGTTAAGTTACCGGTTTTCATTGCTGCCGGAAGCGTTGAAGACTGAGTACTGAAATAGCCACCAAATGGACAGCCCAACCAGCACTTATTACGGTACTGACAATTTGCACGTCCGTGTTCTGGCTTCGGCTCTGTCATGTTTGAGGTGCGACCGGGAATAATATGGCGAGCACCGCTATAGGCTTTTTGTACTCGTGCAGCCACGTCTTTTTCAACACAGTTTAGTGCCATAGCAGGCTGGTAGATGCCGTCAGGTAACACGTCTAAGCCATCACGGTTTCCGCTAATACCAGCAAACTTTTCTACGTAGTCATACCAAGGGGCTAAATCTTCGTAACGAATAGGCCAATCTACCGCTACGCCTTCTTTACCATTCGCTTCAAAGTCGGCTTTGTTTAATCGGTAACTTTGGCGCCCCCACGTTAGTGAGCGACCACCTACGTGATAGCCTCGAAACCAATCAAAACGCTTATCTTCTGTGTAGGGGTTTTCTACCTCGTTAGCCCACATGCCTTTAGTAGACTCATTCAGCGGGTAATCTCGCTTAAGTACAGGGTAATCAACTTTCATCGCCTGCGTAGGCAAGTCGCGATGTGGGTAGTCCCACGCTTCTTTGTGTGCGTTTTTGTAGTCTTTAATGTGCTCGATGTTTTTACCGCGCTCAAGCATGAGCACTTTTAGGCCTTTCTCGGTGAGCTCTTTGGCTGCCCAGCCTCCGCTAATACCTGAACCTACTACGATTGCGTCGTACTCGTTCGTCGCCATGTTATGTCCCCTTAAACACGCACTTCATGTATGGTGTTTGATTGTAAAGTCATACGTCGCAGATACTGATCGCTTCTTTAAGCGATTCAACTCTGCCTGCTTTTGTATCTGGTGTTGGAATAAACTCTTGCGCTAAATACCCATCGAAACCTGTTTCTAAAATGGCCTTAGCAATGGCTGGATAATACAGCTCTTGAGTGCTACCAATTTCGTTTCGTCCTGGCACACCGGCGGTGTGATAGTGACCAAAATAAGGATGAAAATCGCGAATGGTGCGAATAATATCGCCTTCGTTAATTTGCATATGATAGATGTCGTAAAGCAATGAAAAGTGCTTACTATCAAGGCGTTTGCATAGCTGAACACCCCATTTTGAACTATCGGCCATGTAGTCAGGGTGGTCTATTTTGCTATTAAACAGCTCCATAAATATCACCACACCGCGCTTCTGGGCATGAGGTAAAATACGCTGCAAACCTGCCACCGCATTATCTAACCCTTCCTCTTTACTCATTCCACGGGCATTGCCGCTAAAACAAATAAGGTTGGTATAGCCAGCATCAGCAACAAGGTCGATATGCTTTAAGTATCGAGCTTCTAATTCGTCGTGCAGTTCACTGTGAATGAAGCCATCTTCAAGGCTAATTTCAGCGCCATTACACATAGAAGAAACAATACCGTACTGTTTCAGTACAGGCCAATCTTCCGGCCCCACCAAATCAATAGCCGCGAAGTTAAGTTGCTTCACGGTTTTACATAACGCTTCAATGGAGAGGTCGCCGTAAGTCCAGCGACTAACAGAATGATTAATATTGCCTTTTAGCGATGATTGTTTCATACCGTGCTCTGTAGTATTGGCTGCTGCATTGGCTGCATGAGCGCTGTTAAACGCAGAAGGTGCCAATACACCAGCGCCCGTTAGCGCCATTGCTTTCATTAAGCTACGTCTGCGTTCGTTATGCATCAGTACTCACCTTTTCAGATTTAAACAGCACTAAGAAAATAACCAAAACAATCGCCGCAAAGCCTGCAGGGAACAACCAGATATCCTGCCAACTGTGAGATGTGACAGTGGTGTACTCATCGGTAATTTTTCCTGCTACCGCAAAACCAATCAGCATACCTACCCCGTAAGTGGCCAAGGTTATCAGCCCTTGAGCTGCGCTTTTGATGCGGTCACCCGCTTTGGCATCGGTATAAATTTGCCCTGACACAAAGAAAAAGTCGTAGCAGATACCATGTAAGGCGATACCCACAATTAGCATAAACAGCCCTTCGTCTGCATTACCAAAGGCGAATAAGGCATACCGTATTACCCATGCCGCCATGCCAATTAATAAGGTGGCTTTAATGCCAAACTTGTTAAGAAAAACAGGTAAAGCCAGCATGAATAACACTTCAGAAACCTGACCTAGCGTCATTTTTCCCGTGGCATTTTCAACACCAATTTCCGTTAAGAACGGATTGGCGTTTTGGTAGTAAAACGCAAGAGGAATACAAATAAGTACAGAGGATAAAAAGAAGATAAAGAAGTTCTTATCTTTAAGTAACGCTAGCGCATCTAACCCCAACACATCGCGCAAGCCAGTCTTTTGGCCTGCCGCTTTTGGCGGTGTTGCAGGTAAAGTAAAGCTGAATATACCTAATGCTAACGACGCTATTGCACATAGCATAAAGGTGTTTCTAAGCATGCCATCAGCAATTGCTGATGCGGAATCCCAAGAAAACACATAGCTAATAAGTAAGCCCGCAACAATCCAGCCTACGGTGCCCCACACACGAATTTTACCGAACTCCTTTGAAGGGTTTTTCATTTGGCCAAAAGCCACCGAATTCACCAATGCAAGGGTTGGCATATACGCAATCATGTAGCCTAGAACGTACGGATAAAAGGTGGTGAAATCACCCGCCTGATACATCATGTACATCAGCACCGCGCCACACAAATGAAGCACACCCAAAATACGTTCAGCGTTAAAGAAGCGATCGGCAATTAGCCCCACAATAAAAGGCGCAATAATCGCGCCCCAACTTTGGGTAGAGAATGCCATTCCCATTTGGCTACCACTGGCCGATAAGGTGCTGGCTAAGTACGTTCCCAAGGTGACAAACCAGCCGCCCCAAATAAAGAACTGTAAAAACATCATCGTGCTAAGACGTAGGGTTATCATATTCTTATTATCCTGTGTCAGCGGGGCAGCGTTATTCGCTTATGCCCAAAATGCGGTTGTTTTTTGTTTCACTTACCTCGCCACCAGCGAAATCATCAAACGCGTAGCGGGTTGGCTGAATAATATGCTCAGCAATAAAAGGCGCACCTTCAGCGGCACCTTGCGCTGAATCTTTTAAACAGCATTCCCATTCGAGCACAGCCCATCCGCTAAATCCGTATTGAGTCAGTTTGCTGAAAATGCCTTTGAAATCGACTTGTCCATCGCCAAGAGAACGAAAACGTCCTGGGCGGTCTTTCCAATCTTGGTAACCACCGTAAACACCACTTCTGCCATTTGGGTTAAACTCGGCATCTTTCACATGGAACATTTTTATACGACTGTGGTATCTGTCGATAAAGTCGAGATAATCGAGCTGCTGCAGCACAAAGTGACTAGGGTCGAACAAAATATTGGCACGAGGATGGTTATCTACCGCGGCCAAAAACATTTCGAAGGTAGCGCCATCATGCAAATCTTCACCTGGGTGAATTTCGTAACATACATCTACCCCGGCCTCATCGAAGGCATCTAGAATAGGTAACCAACGCTTGGCTAGCTCGGCAAACCCTTGCTCAACTAACCCAGCAGGACGCTGCGGCCATGGGTACACCAAATGCCACATCAAGGCACCCGAGAAGGTAGCGTGGGCGTTTAGTCCTAAGCGTTTGCTGGCAATAGCTGCGCACTTAAGCTGGTTCACTGCCCATTCAGTACGTGCTTTTGGGTTGCCGTGTAAATGTGCTGGCGCAAAGTTATCAAATAGCTCATCGTACGCAGGGTGTACCGCTACCAACTGCCCCTGCAAGTGCGTTGATAACTCGGTAATTTCAACGCCCGCTGCCCTACAGGTAGCGGCAACTTCGTCACAGTATTCTTGGCTTTCTGCTGCTTTTTCTAAATCGAATAGTGCCGGATCGGTAGGCACTTGAATGCCTTTATACCCCAATGAGGCGGCCCACTTGGCCATGTTTTCAAGTGTATCGAAGGGGGCTTCTTTCCCCATAAATTGGGCTAAAAAGACGGCAGGGCCTTTAATTGGTTTTGCTTCGTTTGCTTGTTGTTCCATTGCCACATGCTCCACTTATTCTGTTCCAACTGGGCTGACGGTTTCCCACTTAGTCTCACTGTCACTACTGGCCAACATGGCATCTATAAACGCCATTCCTCGAAGACCGGAATTAATGCCAGGTACACCACTTGCTTTGCTGCTTGTTTGGTCTGATTCGCTACGAACAGCTGTGGCAAAGTCGTTATATAAATTCGCCATGGCTTCTAGGTAACCTTCGGGGTGCCCACCTGGAATGCGGCAACGATTAACAGCTTCGTCGCACAAACCGGGTTGTCCTAGTCCTGCACGGAAAACTTGATATGGCTGGCCAATGGGGCGATATACCACAGAGTTTGGTTCCATTTGATGCCACTCTAATCCGCCTTTATCGCCATATACTTTTATCTTTAAGGCGTTTTCTTCACCTGCGCACACTTGGCTGGCAATCAATACACCAGTAGCACCCTTCTTGGTTTTAATCAGCGCTGCGCCATCGTCATCTAACTGCCTGTCTTCGATGTGCGTGTATAGCTGACCACACAAGGCCGTTATAGCATCATCTAAAACAAACTCAGCAAGCCCAAAAGCGTGTGTGCCAATGTCGCCCATACAGCCGCTGCCGCCAGCTAAACTTGGATCGGTACGCCATTTGGCCTGTTTGTTGTGGGTTTCTTCATTTGCCGACAGCCACCCTTGTGGGTACTCAACAAACACTTTACGAATGTTACCTAGCATGCCGCTTTGGACCATGTGGCGCGCTTGCCACACCATGGGATAGCCTAAGTAAGTGTGTGCTAAACCGTACAATCTGTCGGTACTATGGAGTAAATCTTGTAAATCTTTTACTTCGCCTAAGCCAACACCAGCAGGCTTTTCGCAGAACACGTGAAAACCCGCTTTTATTGAGGCCACTGAAATAGGTACGTGTAAATGGTTCGGCGTAACAATAGACACCACTTGCATGCGTTGCTGCTCTGGAAGCGCAGCCTCTTTTTCTAGCATGTCTTCCCACGAGGCATAGGTACGGCTATGTTCAACACCTAAACTATCTGCCGTGCTTTCATTGTTGCTGGGGTCGCGACTAAAGGCTCCACATACCAAATCGTACTGGCCATCTAACCCGAATGCGTTGCGATGAACCGCACCAATAAATGCGCCTTCACCACCACCAATCATTCCTAATCTTATTTTTTGCATTTTCGCCATGCTGCGTAGCTCCTGTTGTGGTGCAGTGCTTAACCAGTAAACGTTACCAGTATCAAGCTTGCTCACTACAAACTTGTTGCATTATTGTAACTATATTTAAAATGTAACGGATTACATTTTTGTCTGTCAATGTATTTGAGCGTTTTTTGTTAAACTTAAGTTTAAGAAGATAAGCTGAATAGTCTTAAAACAAACGTATTTTGCATTAAAACAGCGAATTGACGGGTTGAGACGCAAAAATCATTTACAAAAAATATACACTTAGCACTGGATTTTTTAAGAAAGATCCGTATTCTAAATTCCAAATGATATCGGTTACATCAATCTAATCTGTTCGCAAATGTGCGAATGAAAACAAGACACGAGTAAATGGCAAATATTAGAGACGTTGCTGATAGCGCTGGCGTATCGGTGGCAACAGTGTCTCGGGCACTTCAACAACCCGAGCGCGTTTCTCCGAAAACCCGTACCAAAGTAATGACGGCAGTAGACCTTGTGGGCTACAAGCCCAACTTAATGGCGGTAAAGTTTCGTTCGGGAAAAACCCACAACTTGGTTGTGTTGGTTCCTACTGTCGCGAATGTATTTTTTGCGCGAGTGATTAGCGGCATGCAAGAAACGGCCGCCGAATTGGGCTACTCCATTTTACTGGCAAATACATTAGGTAACCCTGACATTGAAAGCCATTACGCAAAAATGGTTAGCACCTCTCAGGCCGATGGACTTATTCAATTACGCGCGTTAAACCCATTCGACAACAGCATGATTAACGACAATGGCCTGTTACCCATGGTAAATGCTTGTGAAGTAATTGATGAGGGTAATTACCCTACTGTGTCGCTTGATAACCGTGCCGCAGCGAAAGCCATGACCGAACATCTGTTAGGCTTGGGCCATAATCGTATTGCCATGATAAAAGGCCCTCACTCCAGCCCGCTTACGCAAGACAGATTATCGGGCTATAAAGATGCTTTAAACGACGCCAATATTGCCTTCGATGAAGATCTTTTATTTCCCGGCGACTTCACGCTTCAAGCAGGCTATAACGCCGGCGTAACCATTGCCCAGCAAGTAGAAAGGCCCACTGCGGTATTTTGTGAAAACGATGAAACCGCAATAGGTGCTATGCAAGCATTAAAACAAGCTGGCCTGCGTATACCTGAAGATATATCAGTCGCGGGATTTGATGACATTGCCTTTTCGGCATTTTGCGACCCACCATTAACCACCATTGCCCAGCCAGCCGAAGAGTTCGGCCGAACGGCAGTTAGCTTATTGATAGATGTAATTAACGGCAAAATTCGTAAAGCACCAAAAGTTATTATGCCGTTTGAACTCATTGCTAGGGGCAGTACTGGCCCAGCCCGAATTGTGTAACAGCGCATAATGGCGCGTTAAGGAGAATGCTATGATTACCACTTCCACCTTCACCCGCAGGCAGTTTATTCGCGCCGCGGCAATAGGTGCAGGTTGCGCCGCCATACCCAGCGTACTTGCACATTCACACACGGCTAAGTCTTTAAATGGTATGGCCAGCAGCAGTATTGGACTGCAGCTTTATACCCTTCGCGACATCATGAAAGTTAGCGTACCTGCTACATTGAAATTAGTGGGCGCGGTGGGCTACAACGAACTGGAATTCGCCGGTTACTTTGGTCATAGCGCCAAAGAAATTAGCACTATTTTAGAAGGCGAAGGATTAACGGCGCCGTCTGCTCACATTCAGCTAGATGACTTCGATAATAACTTAGAGCAAGTGCTAGAAGATGCTCAAACCGTAGGTCATAAATACCTAGTGGTGCCATGGCTTAGCGAAGCGCAGCGCGGCGAAGGTATTGCGCCCTACAAAGCGCTTGCTGAGAAGCTTAATACCATTGGCGAAGCGTGTAGCAAAGCCAATATTACTCTTGCGTACCACAATCATGACTTCGAGTTTGAAGTACGTGACGATGAAATACCACTGGATGTACTTATTACTGAAACCGACCCGAATTTAGTGTCTATGGAGCTAGATTTATATTGGGCAGTAAAGGCCGGAAAAGACCCAGTAGATTATTTTAAACAGTACCCTGGGCGCTTTAAATTATGGCACGTAAAAGACATGGCAACAGACGGTAGTTTTGCCGATGTGGGCACAGGCGTTATCGACTTTGAAACGATTTTTGCGAATGGAAAACTGGCTGGAATTGAGCATAAATTTGTGGAACGGGATCAAACCGGCGACCGCATTGCCACCATCGAGCAAGGCTATAAAGCGGTGAGTATGCTAAACAGTACTTTGTAGCAAAGTGCTTGTAACAAAGCGCTGTGTCAAAGGGCTCTGTACCAAAGCATTTTGTAGCAAAAAGCTTTAGCAAAACCACATATATCGTTATGATAACGTCACCTTTATGATGTAGGTGTCGTTATCGTGAGTAAAGTAGTATGAACGAACTGTTCAGTGCCCTATCCCGCACGTTAAGCCCTTATTACGCTGAAATGAGTATCATGCTGATGGCCACCATTTTAGTGGTGTATGGTGATATAATTAATAGCCATATAAAGCGTATTTTAGCCCCTTATCATTTCATACTACGGGTTAGTCTTTTTGTAGTGCTATGTGCCTTTGGTTATGGCGCATTAACCCTTTATGGCGCGCCTTTTCTGCACCACATTATTGCCTACTTACCTTGGCAGTACCAAGGCGCAGGTTTTGTATTTGCTTTTATGTTTATTGGTTTTTTGGCTGAGCGTAGAAGATACATATAAGTATTGAATTAATTTTTTGTTATTCCTGTTCAGCACTAATCTGTAAGGTTTCGGAATATTGTTTCGGCGGAATACCCATAATCCGTTTGAATGTGGTCGAGAAATAGGATGGCCCAGCAAAGCCTACGCTTATAGCGGCCGAAATAACTGAGTCACCGCCTGCTAGTAGTGCTTTGGATTTGTCGATTCTGAATCGCGAGAGAAACTCGCTGAAGTTGTAGTCGAATAGCTCTGAAAGTTTTCGGTTTAAACTTCTGGGGCTCATTAGTAATAAATCAGCAGCTTTATCTCTAGTGAAATATTCATCTTTATAATTTTTTTCTAAAACAGAGATAAAGTTAAGGTAAAAAGCCATATCTTTTTCTGACGAAAGTTCTGGCAATAAAATACAGCTGTCTTCGCTTTTATTCATGTCTGACGACGAAAGATTGTTTGATGGAGTACGCTTCAATGCTACAAGATGCCTGACTCTTAGTATTAATTCTTCATCTGCGATAGGCTTAGTAAGCAAACAGTCGACATTCGCCTGCAATGCCCTTTCTTTCGATTCATCATCTACTTTTGCCGTTAAAACGATAATAGATAAATATTGTAAAGCATCGGTATCACGCAATTTTTCCACAAAGTTCAGCCCACCCATAACTGGCATCATAAGGTCGGTTATAACTAGGTTAACTTGGTGAATCTGTAGAATATCTAGAGCCTGCTTGCCGTCTCTAGCCACAAGGCATTTATAGGTTGAAGAGAACAATTTAAAAAGATGATTACGAAGTTGGCGGCTATCATCTACTAACAAGATAGCTGGCTTGTCTTCCCAGTTACTATCAATACTTTCATCTACGTTTTGACTATTTAAAAGCTGTATATCATCTATGGGGAAAGTCACTATAAACTTGGTACCTTTGCCCAGCGAACTGTCGACAGATATTTCGCCCTGATTCATAGCCACCAACTCTTTAACTAAAGACAAACCAATTCCCTCGCCTGCTGCTTCGGGAGATGGATCTATTCTTTTGTAACGCTTGAAAATTTCTTGATGGTTAGATTCGTCAATACCTTTCCCATTATCTTTAATGCTCAGTGTTAGATTATCGTCATCAAAAACGGCCGAGAATTTAATTACTCCATTGTTTTCGGTAAATTTAACCGCATTAGTAATGAGGTTCCCAATAATCGACTCTAAGCTACCTTTTAAGAGTGAAATAGTGCCTGTGCCTCGTGTACTTACATCGAGTACTTGGCGCTTTGTTTTCACTAATGAGTCTAAACTTGAAGCTATAATTTTAATATCATCTACAGAGTACAACCTAAAGTTTTCTAGCGTTGAAGTACCCAGTTTGTCTACCGTGTTCACTTGATCTAATAAGTTTTCTATTCTTTGAACATTGTGGACTAACGCCGTGATATTGAGCTTTTCTTCCTCTGAATCACTTTTCTTCGAGTTACCTAACTCGCTCATAATGAGTTGCAGTGGCGTGCGAAGCTCGTGCGAGACATTACTGAAAAGCCGAATTTTATTTTGTGCTAATGCTTCTATTTTATTCTTATGCTCAGCACCGTACCTACCTAATACCTTCTGTACTAGCGAGGTATTTATAACCGCTAAAGCCAATAATTTTAGATAGCCTTTTCTGTACAAATATAAACAGAGAAACGTAAGAATGGCATACAGAACGTAGGCATAGCGACTTAAATAGAATGGCGGATTTATTTTGAAATGTAGGGAATTAATAGGGTTTTCAACATTACTATGGGGTGACTGTACCCGAGCTTGCAATTCAAAATTACCATAGCCAATATCAGAAATAGCCAAATTCATACTTGATGCGTTGTGAGTTTGCCAATCTTCAATATACCCGAGTATTCTAAACTCTAGTTTATGTTTGTAGCTTTCAACGTAGCTATTGGATGCAACGCTGAAATTAAGTGTCTGATAGCCGCTACCGATAGTAAACGCAGAGTTAGAAAAAATAGGGTATGAGGAGTCTAGCTCACCCTTCTCATTGAGCCATTCGGCTTTGAGGAAAGAAATTTTTGGTGCAACGTTTGCCTCACTCAAACTTTTGATTATTACTTTCTCATTGATGCTATAAGCAAATCTATCTCCTTCGATAACGATAGTATCATTTAGTTCGTGAATTCCTCCGAAATCAAAGTCGACATCCCAAATACCATTCTCGCTATCTAGTTGATACAAGTTGTCGTCACTTGTATCATAAAGAAAGAGTCCAATATTTGTAGTAAACCAGAAATTTCCATTGCTACTTAAAAGCCCCGCTCGAACAAATCTAATATCGGGATTATCTAGTAATTTACTTTTTGAAATGTCACCAGTAGTGCTATCTATTTCACTGAGTCCACTGCCAGAGGAGCACACCAAATAAGTATCGTTGAATTCTATGATACAAGTGATTCTGCTCCAACCTGTCTCTGAGGGAGGCAACACCTTCCAATTAAACTTAGACAACTGAATATGTATGGAACTGTTCACGTCGTATCCCATTAGCTCGCCAGAAGACAAGACAATGGAGTTTTTGAGAAATGGGGGCGCATCAAATTCATCTAAAATTGAAGCTACATCAGCTAGATAATATTTCCATCCATCTTCCGTGTGGGCATATGCATAGTATTTATTATCACTTAACTTGATAATGTGATTGTAGGGGTTTGAGCAGAAATTTATTTCCCCTCTCTCTTTTAAATAAATTTCTTCAAATTTAATCTCGTAACTATCTAGGCATTTCGTGGCTTTGAAAGTGTGAGGAGTTAACGAGCCATTTTTAGTTTGCAACAAATAGCTATTACTAGCATCTTTTATAAATCCAACTCCCTCCCTTGTTGTACCTGCTGATCTAATATTTTTTTGGTAGAGGACTTCATTTAAACTCAGATAGTTAACTGCCTTTTGAGAATCTGACAACGCAATCAATCCCAACTGTGTTGATGCGAGAATCAACCCTCCGTTTCTTAACTTATTAATTGCTACTATCGAGTGTATCGCATCTGATGTGATAATTGGATTCATCCAATCAATCGCTGTAATAGTATCCCCAATAACTTTGTATAGCCCGCCCGCAGCAATCCAGATATTTTCCTCGTCAGCGATAAATATTTTGCTCAATGGCTTTCTTATTGTTAAAGCTGTATCAAAAGAATAGAAACTTTTCGTATTTTTTTGCTCATCTATTATGTAGATACCTTCAGGTCCGCCTACATATTGCTTGAAACCAAAATAGGAAATAGCAGTCAACTTTGATAATTTGGGATAATCTTGTGTCAAAGGGTTGAGCTTCACACTCTGACCAGTCAGATCTATCTCTATATGGTACCTTTCTGAAATCGCGTGTACTCTAGTTTGATTTGCAGACACTAATGAATAGGCTCCAGCCAAAGATCTAGATGAAATTTCATCTGCCCAATGTTGTATTTCTCTCGTTGTTCTATTAACAACGTATATACCGTTAATTAATGAGATTACTAAATAGTCAGGCGTTACAACTAAATTCCAAACACTCTTTAAGTCTGAGGAATCAGAAATAAACTGTTCTGATACTCCTGTCTTTAGATTGTATTTAAAAACACCAACGCCGAACTCACTAACCCAAAGATAGCCTTGCTCATAAGCCACATCTGAAATTATGCCTGTTTCTAAATTAGACTGGTTATAATTTACTTTTTGGGTCTCTTGTCCAACAATCTGAAAAACACCATTTTCTGCGGCAAGGTATATAGCTTCATCAACAACCTCTATATCCCATATTACCCCTGCGGGAGTCCCCGCAAATACGCTACGCCCGTGGAAGCTTTCACTTCCGACTGATGCAAAAACATCGAAATCCAGTAACAAAACAATAACAATTGAGCCAAAAAACGAGCGATTGACCCATTTCATTTATATGTCCCTATATTCATATTCAATGCTCATAGTTATTTATTATTCTGTAATTGCTGAACTAGCAATACCGATAAAAATTAATACTATAAGAGTAAAACACTATGAATATCGAACAAAAAACAAACATTCAAGAGTTGAATGAGAAAGATTATACTAATGTCTATGGTGGAATTAGTTCTTTTGCGGCTTTTCCAGAGTTGGGTTATAAAATTGAACCAGAAAATCCAACCCCACCAGGCATAGGTCTAGACTCACTACACCAACAACCACTGCATACCGGCATTTTCGGCGGCTAATTGATCGTAAATAAAGTCACCCACATACAGGCAGTCTTCGGGTTGTAGCTGCCAGTGTTGGGCTATGTGTAATAATGCTGTGGGGTCGGGCTTGGCGGGTGCATCTTCTCGGGTAAGCACAAACTCAATGGGTATGCGGTTGTTGGCTATTTTAATGGCACTGGCTTCTCGGCAGTTGCGTGTAACAATAGCTATGGGCAAGTTATTCTCTAAAACCTTATCTACCATTTGCTTACCAAGGGGTAGCCATTTCGCGTTTTGTGCGTCGGTTAGTTCGTGTTGCAATATGGCGTGGTTGGCTTTCGCTTTTTCTTGTTCACACACCATATTGTCTATAAACGTAAGAATGTCTTCATCTTGCGGGCAGCCTATATCTTCTCTCATTTGCGAAAAGTTAAGGCTAGACTCAACCAAGGTGCCATCTAAATCAAAAATAACACCTTTAATACCGCTCAAATCCATTCTTCATACTCTTTAATTACGTTTAAGGTAGGCAAGGCTATTTGCCCTTGTGCTATAACATTGCCACAAGCTTGGCTGTGTTTCCGTTAACTTTTAGTTAGTTAACTTATTTTCTGAACTCGGAATCTTTAATATCTACTAACATACGCATTCACTTTCATTTAGCATAGCGGCTCTTTTTTCTAAGCTTCATATTTTATAGGTTACTAATGGGTGTATTCGCAGCACTAGGAACGGCACTTTGTTGGGCAATTGCCGCCCGTTTGTTTAGGGGCACAGGCAACGCGTTTTCTCCTCTTACCATGAATTTTTGGAAGGGCCTTATCTCTATTGCTATTTTGGCAGTCGTTATTGCGGTAGTGCAGCCAAATGCTTATGGAACCAACGCTGTACTTTGGCTGTTATTAAGCGGCTTTATTGGCATTGGTATTGGCGACACCTGCTTTTTTAAAGCCTTAAAATCGATTGGTGATAGCCAAGCGGTATTAGTAGCCGAAACCCTAGCGCCTTTGTTTACTGCCCTTTTTGCTATGGCCTTTATTGGTGAATGGATAACCTGGCAGCAGTGGGTGGGTATTGCCGTGGTGCTATTGTCGGTCGATATGGTAATAAAATCGCGCAGGCGCAATACTACTCATGTATTTGCTACCTCTGGCTATATGTATGGCGTGGGGGCGGCATTATGCCAGGCCGTAGGCGCTGTGGTTAGCCGCGACATTCTAGGCAGTGGTGATATAGATGCCGCCAGCGCAGCCTTCTTGCGCTTAGTTGGCGGTATGATTTTTGTCGTGCCCTTAATTGTGATTACTCGCAGTAAATGGTTGCCGGTATTAGCAACCAATCAACGGGTTTGGCCTGCGTTTGTGCTTGCCACCTTATTAGGCACTACCGCCGCTATTTACCTTCAAATGTTTGCTTTTGCCTATGCGAAAGCTGCCGTGGTGCAAACCTTAATCGCCACCAGCGCGTTAATGTCGCTAGGCGTTGCTTGGGTTATGGGCGAAAAAGCCACGAAGGCCACGCTGATATGGTCGGTAATTGCGTTGGTGGGTGTGGGTATTTTGGTAAGCTTCGGTACGCCCTTGTAGTACAAGAAGGCGTTTCGCATTCAGTGTATAGCTAATGCTTTTTGGAGCCAGCGCCTTTATAGTCAGCGCTAGATGTAAACTGCGACTAGTGCCGCTAACCCCGTTTTATATCTTAAATTTACAAATCAAGGATAACGGAACTAGCGGCTTTTCGTTTAGCCTTACATGGTTTTAAAGCGAGTATAAACACCGTTAGTCCAACCAAACCCTAGCTGAACTTCGTACTCCCCGCCACTTGCCGTTTTGTCAGGCTCGCACACGTTATACTTTTCTAGCATTACGCCGGTTCGCGCAAAATGATCTTCAATGGTTTGCGTAAAGCGATTAATAATGTCGCTAGCTTCATCACTAAAACCATAATTTAGCAACCCTTTCACCGCAAACCATTGCAGAGGTGCCCACCCATTGGGTGAATCCCATTGTTGAGTAGTGGTATTTGCTGTGGTCACTATTCCGCCGCGGGCTAACAAGTGAGCTTTAAGGGCAATATTAACCCCTTCGGCCTGCGCATTGGTGGCAAGCTCTACAAATAAAGGAACGGTTGCCGCCGCTGAAAGCACGGTAGTTTGCGTATTACTGGGGTAATGGTAATCGTAAAAACAGGCTTTATCTTCATTCCACAAATAGGTGTTTATTGCCTGCTTTCGGTTAACAGCGGCCTCACGGTATTTGCTAGCTTCGGTGCCAACCCGCGCCAATGTACTTTCAACAAAATACAGCAGTGCGTTCAAGTCAACAGGTACTATTTCAGTAGTACGAATACTAGACAGGGCGTTTTCATCGGCAAGCCAACGGGAACTGAAATCCCAACCTGATTCACATGCGGCTCTTATATGGCGGTAAAACTCTACTGATTTTGCGCCTACCAGCTCGGCCGTTTCAATGTCTTCTCTGTACGACTCTGGTCGAGGCGAGGCGTCGCTATCGTAGTACCGATTAAGTAAAGCACCACTAGGCATGCGTACTAGATGTTCACTTGCTTGCTTAGCGTCTTGCATGTCGCTTATGCTTTGCGCACCATTCATCCAAAAAGCATATTCTTTTTCGATGCCTGCTATAGCCCTTTGACGCTGTGTTTCACTTAACTTTTCCTCTACTAACGAGAACATTAGCGCCAGCACGGGTGGCTGGCTTCGGGTGTAATAGTAGGCTCGATTTCCATTTGGAATACAGCCCACTTCATCTAATATGTCTAAGAAATTTTCCAACATGTTAATTACCATGTCAGCTTTTCCAGAATCAATTAACCCTAATGCGGTAAAATAACTATCCCAGTAATAAATTTCTCGAAATCTGCCGCCAGGTACTATGTACGGGCGCGATAGACTAATAAGGCTATCTATATTTTCTGCATCTGGTGTACGGGTCAGTACATCCCACATATGTTGCACATAGTCTGGTACAGCACTGAATGTTAAATTTGTACTGCTTGCCACCATGTCTGGCATTTGGAAATGAGTGCCAACGAAAGAGGATAAACTAAAGTCTTCGTTACATTTTTGCAGCTCGTATTCATTTATTACGGTCTGCCAATCGCTTAATACAATGGCATCGGCAAAGGTCTTGCTGTCTTCAAACAAGGCCGCGTTTTGCACATCTTTAAACAAATTACTTTCAAAAAATGGCAGGCACTCACGCCAACCACTCGTAGTTAATGCCATGTTACGCGGTATCCTTTAACACTATTGAAGAGGTTGCTCGTTTAAAAAAGAACAGAGTGACAAGCAGTGCTCCTATGGGAATAAGCGATAAGTAAAAGGCTTGTTGCCCACCCATTGCTTCAAATACATATCCGGTAATAATAGAGCCAGTGGTACCGCCAAGGGCAGAGAACACCACGATTAGGCCTGTCATAGGGGCGTGTTGCACTTTGGGCAATGCACTTAACATTACAGAATTAATAACAGGGTAAATGGGTGCCATCATTAACCCAATAAGCGGAATAAGGTACGCCGCTATTGGTGCATCTACCCAGCTAGCAATAAGGTTCTCGTCTACCTTTTCGGCTAAAGGTAAGCTCAATAGCATCACCGCAGCCATGCCTACTAAACAGGCGTTCATGAAGGGATACCAACTTACTCTTGCTAGCACTACACCAGCCAATAAACGGCCAACGGCAAGCGCTACGGCGAAAATACTGGTAATTTGAATACTCACTTGGGTAGGCAAACCTAACACTTCCCGGTTAAATGTAGGTAACCAAGAGCCTATGCCCTGTTCAATCAATACATACAGAAACACGGAAATAATAAAGATGAGTACTAAGGGTTTATAGGCAAGTTTAAGCATATCGATGAACGCCGTCCCTACCCCAACTTCTTTGTTTACCTCTGGTTTTTGAATCGGCGCCATTAGCACCAATAAAATCGTTATGGCAACTAGAGCGGCAATAAGGTAATACACGTTCAGCCATGAAAGAGACGCTTCATTAGTCGGGTCGATGAAGGCTGCGAATACCCAATATCCTGAAAGCACACCCAACATAAAAATACCTTCAATGGTATTCATCAACGAGCTATGCGTTTTGGTGTTGGAAGAAAGTTGGCCAATAATGGCGTACACCGACACTTTCACTAACGCAAAGGCTGTGCCTATGCCTGCGAACAAGAGTTTTATAACCCAAAAGCTGCCAATACTAGGCGTAATAGCGCAAAGCGTAGCCACCAGAATAAGGCCGAATAGCATTGAAACCTTGTAGCCGATACGAGGAATAAAACTAGCAACAAGAAAGGATACCAGCGCAATGGATAAGTCTTTAAACCCTTCTAGGGTGCTGGCTTCTGGTTTCGACACATCGAAACTGTTTATCGATTGCAAAATAACGGTGCCCACACTGTTTAGCAGTATGGCAAACACATAATAGCTTACGGCTATCGCAGCGATAATCAACAATCTGGACATGTGTAAACACTCTGTTAACTAAATTAAGCCGGAGTGTAGACGGATAAAAACAAAAATGCAAACGTTTGCATTGGCCTGTTATTTGTTAAGTGGTGCTTATTAATGACCGCGTTAATCGTGTTTACTTGAACGACGAACCACCAATTGGGTATCTACCACATAACTAGCGGTTTCTTTGCCTTCAAATTGGAGAAGTAGTTGCTCTACCATGGCTGACGCGGCTTGTTGAGTGTTTTGACGTACGGTTGTTAACGCCGGATGCATAAGTTCAGCTAGCGAAATATCATCGTAGCCCACAATGCCTACATCGCTAGGAATACCCACGTAGCGCTCTTTCAACGCTTTAAGTGCACCAAGCGCTACCATGTCGCTTGAACACACGATACCGTCGAATTCTAAGCCGTTCGCTTTTACTCTTTGATTTATATACTCGTATGCCGCTTTTGAGGTTATATCGATAGTGCAAGTGCAGTCTTCACTCACTGGAATATTAGCGTCTTGATGCGCTTGCAAGTAGCCTCTATAACGCTCTTGCATCTCGGCATGCTCTGCATCACCTAAGAACAACACGCGTTTAGCGCCCTTTTGCAGCAAGTGGGTGGCGGCTTCAAAACCACCTTGATAATTATCACCACCGACTATGGGATAGCGAGCCTCGCTTTTTGGATCGCCCCATACCACAAGGGGTACACCAGCTTCTGCGGCGCGGTCAATTTTCTTAGTCGACTTCCCCTGCCCAATTACAATCATTCCATCAGCGCGCTGACTATGAATGAAGTAGTTAGCCCAATCGTCAGACGCCATAAAGGAATTTGATAGCAATAACTCGTAACCCTTGGCATTCAATGCTTGGTTCAGTTCACCTACCAGTTTCAGTAAAAAGGGGTCTGTGGTGCTTTGCTCGGTATGATCGATAAGGTTGAGGATTACCGCAATAACATGAGTTTTCTGCGTACGTAGCCTACTTGCAGCGGCATTTACACTGTAATTGTATTCTTTTGCCAATGCCTGCACTTTGTTTCGCGTTTCCTGCTTTATCAGCGGGTTATCTTTAAGCGCTCTAGATGCTGTAGAGGTTGAAACCCCTGCAAGCTTTGCCAGCTTAGCCAACGTTAATTTTGTTTCTGAACTCAAGTTATTTAGCTCTCTCTTTTTTTCAAACTATACCTAGAAATGCACAAAAAGCCTATGCTCTGCGTGCGATGGTATAAGTCTCTGAATCTCAGGTTATTTACTTCTACTCATCCCAACTCAGCACCAAACCACTTTGCAAACAAATGTTAACATGCTTATACAATTATTTTGCAATCGATTGTATTTTACCCTTGCAATCGTTTGCAAACGGATCTATTTTGTTGCTCATTCCCGAAGCGAGTGACAATTTTTTAACCTGTTTCACGCATTCGGTTAACAACGCCCAAAAATTATTTTCAGGAGCACACACCATGAAAACGTTGTTCACAAAAGGAATGCTAGCCACTGCAATTTCTTTAGCGTTAACCCAAACGGCCTTTGCACAAGAAGAAACAAAACAAGCTACTGCAGAAAATACTGAAGTTATTGTAGTAAGTGGAACGCCAGGCGGCGCAGGGATAAGAAAAATTGATGCAAGCTTCGCTGTTACGAATATTGATGCCAGCGATATTGAAAAACTAGCACCAAAATCTACTGCAGATTTATTCAAAGCTATACCAGGTGTTTGGGTAGAAAGCTCTGGCGGTGAGTCAGGCGCGAATGTATTTGTTCGAGGGTTCCCAGGTGGCGGTGATGCACCTTTCCTTACCATTGCATTAGAAGGATCACCTATCTATCCCGCTTCAACCTTATCGTTCTTAGAAAACTCTCAGATGTTTAGAATTGATGACACCATTGAAATGGTTGAAGGCTTACGGGGTGGTCCTAACCCGGTAGTGAGTAACGGCCAACCCGGTTTAACCACCAACTTTCGCTTAAAACGCGGCGGTGAAGATACTGAAGCCAGTGTGAAATACACAGTATCAGATTATGGTTTGAATCGCGTTGATCTTGTACTTAGCGGTGCACTAGCCGACGACCTTTACTACATGGTAGGCGGTTACGTAAAAAGCTCTGATGGTATTCGCGATGCTGGGTTTAGCTCTGAAGAGGGCAACCAATTCACTGTTAATCTAACCAAAATTTTTGATAAAGGTGAGCTAAACCTTTATACACGCCAAACTGACGATCATGGCACTTGGTATTTGCCTACGCCGTTAAACGTAGATGGCATTGATGCTAATTATACCCAAATAGGCCCTTTGAATCGTCAAGCTACCATCAACTACGGACCTGACAATGCTACCTCTGAGTCTTTTGACTTTGGTGATGGGCGAGGCTGGGATGGTCATGTTAGTGGTGGTAGCTTAAAGCTTGAATTAGGCGGCGGTTGGCATTTAGTAGACCGTTTTAACCTGACTAAAGGTGATGCAAACACCTTTGGTTTAGTGCCAGATGGTTCAGCTATAACCGTGGCTGAAGTTGCTGATAACGGAGAAAGCGCTACGGGTGCGGTTACTGGAAACACCTACGACGGCGACACACCTATTCAACAAATTGGCCGTTGGGTAGTACTGAAAGACGTTGAGTCTTTCACTAACGACTTAGCCGTATCTAAATCGTGGGACAACTTCGATACCTCTTTTGGTATTTATAGCGCAACTACTAAAGCAGAAGATTGGTGGAGTATTGGTAACCAAGCGTATTATGCACTAGTACCTGGCGGCGAAATGCTAGACGGAATTGCATGTAATAGCAGTGCGGAAGGCTGTGGCTGGAGCTACGATATAAACTCCGTTGGTGATGCCAGTACATTTGCACTTTATGCCACCAGCACCTGGTACGCCGCTGAAGACTTAAGCATCGACTTAGGGCTACGCCGTGAGAACCATGAAGTAAGCTACTCGGTTGATGAAGGCTTAGATGGCGTAATAAATAAAGCATTAGAGTATGACGAAAACAAAACCTCGTGGACGTTAGGGGCTAACTACGCGCTTAATGACTTTAGCGGCGTGTTCGTACGTATGAACCGTGGCTACAAAATGCCTTATTTCGATGACTTTCGTGATAACTGGGGCGCCTATACTGGCGGCAACGACTTAATTAAAGAAGTTACCCAAGGCGAGCTTGGCTATAAATACATGAATGACAACATTCAGTTTTTTGCCACTGCGTTTGCCAACGAAGTGAAAGGCGATACCTTTGTACGTCTTCCAGGTGCACCGGCTGAAATTTTAACAAACGAAGCTTATGGTATTGAGTTTGACGGAAAGTACAACCACGACTCAGGTTTCTCACTTAGCGTAAATGCAACGCTACAAGAAACCGAAATTACGGCAAGCGCAACCAATGAAGGTAATGAAGCGCAGCGTCAGCCTGGTTGGCAAGTACGTATGACCCCAAGCTATGGTTTCGACGTGGGCGATATGTATGCCACAGTATACGGTACTTTATCGGCCGTAGACGACCGCTTTGGCGACAACGAAAATACGGTAATTTTAGAAGGGTATGAAAAAGTTGATGTAGGCATGACTCTTGAGCCTACAGATGCGCTTCGTGTTCAACTATCTATCGATAACTTAACTGATGAGCAAGGTATTACCGAGGGCGATCCTAGAAACCCTGATTCACCTAACGGCCGCTATATCATGCCAAGAAGCATGAAGCTTAGCGTATCTTATCTGTTCTTTTGATTAACAGGCTATAAGCTACTAAACCAAAGCCGATGATATTTATCATCGGCTTTTTTATTGCCCCCTCTTTGAAGCGCCATATTTCGCCACCATAATATAGTTATTGTACTGGTTCTTTTGCTGGGCTCTTTACCATAACGTTTTGCCATAACTTTTACCCTTTACCTTAACCTTTTACCTCAAGATAGAGACATTATATGAAACGGGTTTTCTTATTCCTTGTTACCAACTTAGCCGTAGTGTTAGTGCTAGGTATTGTGCTGAATATTGTGTTTGCTGCTTTTGGTATTGATAACCGCAGTATTACTGGGCTATTGGTTTTCTCTGCGGTTTTTGGTTTTGGCGGTGCGCTTATTTCATTAGCCATGTCGAAATGGATTGCCAAACGAAGTACGGGTGCCCAGGTGATTGATAACCCCACGACACCCACTGAACGCTGGCTAATTAATATGGTATCTGCCCAAGCTAAAAAGGCGGGTATTGGCATGCCAGAGGTGGCTATTTACGACTCACCTGAAATAAACGCCTTTGCGACCGGTATGAATAAGAACAATGCCTTAGTTGCCGTAAGCAGTGGCTTATTAAATGGCATGAGCGAAGATGAAGCGGAAGCGGTGCTTGCCCACGAAGTATCACACATTGCCAATGGCGACATGGTTACCCTTACGTTAATTCAAGGAGTTGTGAATACCTTCGTTATCTTTTTAGCGCGCGTAATTGCCGGTGCTATCTCTAATGCTGCTCGTGGCAGTAATAACGGAAGCAGTGCATTAGGCGGTTTTGCTTATTACGGCATTGTGTTTGTACTTGAAATGCTGTTTGGTATTTTGGCTAGCATTATTGTGATGTGGTTTTCCCGTCAACGTGAATACCGGGCCGATGCAGGCTCAGCCAAATTAGTCGGCAGACAAAAAATGATAGCGGCGTTAACGCGCTTAAAATCGAACAGTGAAAGTCAGTTAGATGGCACCATGATGGCCTTTGGCATTTCGGGTAAGTCGGCATTTTCAGAATTATTTATGAGCCACCCGCCCCTAGATAAGCGTATAGATGTGCTTAGACGTCGTGCGAAAGCGCAATAATAAAGGGAGTTACTACTATGACACCACCTAAAGCGATTTTTTTCGATATTAACGAAACCTTGCTTGATATGGCAGAAATGAAGCATGGTTTAGCGCCATTACTCGGTGGCAATGAAGACTTAGTCGATTTGTGGTTCGCCAACCTTTTGCATCACTCGCTTGTCGATATAGCTTCTAACCAATTTCATGATTTTATCAACATTGGGGCAGCTGCCTTGGTGATGGTGGCGCATAGTAAAGGTTTTAGCGTATCTGAAGATGAAGCCCTTAACGCCATAAAGAGCCACATTACCAAGCTTCCAGCGCATGATGATGTGAAGCCGACACTTTCAAAGCTTCAGTCATTAAACGTGCCGTTGGTGGCGCTATCCAACTCCTCTATTGAAGGGCTAAAAGCGCAACTGGAATTTGCAGACATCGTTGAGTGCTTTACCCATGTACTTAGCACAGAAAAAATTAAAACATATAAGCCTTACCCCGATGTGTATCGCTGGGCGTGCAAAGAAGTTGGCGTTGAGCCAGAAGATGCCATGATGGTAGCGGCACATGGGTGGGATGTGAGTGGTGCAAAGGCCATAGGTATGCAAACCACATTTGTAAACAGGCCTGGAAAAATGATGTATCCGTTGGGGCTTGCACCCGACTTAAACGTAGAGAGTTTAACTGGGCTTGAGCAAGAAATGAAAAAGGGCGCATAAAGCACCCTTGGTATATAAAGTGTAGCAGGCTTTAGTTATCAGTTTTAGCAACTAATTGTCTGCCTTTAAACCCGTTAGTCGAACAGTTTGAACGCTTAGTTTCTAGCGCACCCAACTGACGCTTTAACCAAGACTTTTGAATACCCGATTTCGCTGCATCCATTTCACCACTAACTCGTGAAATTTCTTTACCCACATTCACGCACGCTTTAGCAGTTGGCTGAAACCCGCCATTTGCTAAGGCTGCAGAAGAAATTAATAATGCGACTGATGCGATTATAGCTTGCTGTTTCATACGATTCCCCAACGGCCTGATATAGTTCAAGCTCATTTATTTAGATAGAGATAAGGCTATCCGATACCCTGATTGTGTTGAAACTATAGCAACTATGATCTTATTTTTAGGTGTTAGGAATTATACCTAATGATAATAAGTTGAGGTATACCGTAACGTCCCATGCCTTTTATTTACCTCATCATGTATTCGTATTGCTCATGATTTTAGAGGTATTGCTAATGTTTCTTATCTTGTTATCGACCTGTTGTAAACTTTCACGAGAACCCTTCCTTAGTTGAGGTTACAGTAACAGCTTTCTGTAACAGCAATGTTATCGTGACAACAAATCCGCTTTATTAAAACATCAATTAAATCAGCTAACAAGCCAAGCGGAAAACTTAGCGAATACATAGATTAAACAAAATCTAATTAAAGCCGTGTACCCACGCCAATCGACTCTAACGTATCGAGTATAGCATCTGCTAGCGAAGCTAGCGGTGTAACGTAGCTGGCCGCATTTAATTCTATTGCCACCTTGGGCATACCAAACACAACACAGCTTTTTTCATCCTGGCAGAACGTAGTGGCGCCTTGTTGTTTCATTTGCAATAAACCGTTAGCGCCGTCACGTCCCATACCGGTTAGCAACACCCCTACAGCATTTGCCCCAGCATTAGCCGCTAGTGAATTAAAAAGCACGTCTACCGAAGGTTTGTGGCCCGATTCTCTTGGGGCATCAGATAAGGCAATACGATAATCTGCGCCACTGCGTTCAACAACCAAGTGCTTATCACCCGGCGCTAAATAAGCATGCCCCGGTAACAGACGCTCACCGCCTTTCGCTTCACTTACCTCTATTTCACACAGGCTGTTTAGCCTACGGGCGTAGGTTGTCGTAAAGCCCGGCGGCATATGCTGGGTAATAACAGTGGCTGGCGCGTTTTTAGGGAAATGCATGAGTACATCTTTAATCGCTTCTGTACCGCCAGTAGACGCGCCCATTCCTATCACTTTTTCGCTACCCGTGTAGCGCATAGCAGCATGTTGGGATGCGCGTGATTGGGTAGGTGCACTTAATGTGGAGTGTGCCGCCATTCTAATTTTTTCCGTTATTACCGAGCGATACTCTTCCATACCTTGCGCCACACCTAGCTTAGGTTTTGGTACAAAATCTACTGCACCTAGTTCTAACGAACGAAGTGTAGCATCAGCCCCTTTTTCCGTTAACGCAGACACCATAACAACCGGTGTAGGGCATGCTTTCATCATAACTTCTAAAAACCGTAAGCCATCTACCTTGGGCATTTCAATATCAAGGGTGATCACATTAGGCTTAAACTCTTGCACCATTTTTTTCGCTACAAATGCATCGGGTGCCGCACCAACCAAAAGCATGTCAGCTTCATTATTAATAATTTCAGATAATAACTGCCTGATAAGTGCAGAGTCATCTACCACGAGAACTTTGATGGGCATTGTCAGGCTCCGTTAGCGAGAAATCATCGGGATTGGCTTGCTGAGATAGCAGCACGCGGTGGCTAGATTCACGCTCATACAAACTGGTATTATTAAAGTTTCTAATTCGCTTCATATACACATTACCTTCATCGGGAAGAAAGTATATTTTGCGGGCGTAGTCTGACATTAAGTCACTATTTAATAGTGGGATGTTTTCCCTAGTTAAATAGTTAACAACAAACTCAGCGTTAATTCTGCCAATATCTTGTTGCACAAACCCAGCAAGCACTTTGCCGCCGCCAAAAGCTTTAGCCACCAGCTTTTCCTTTCTTGCCCCTAGTGTGATGAGTTTTTCAATAAGCATATCCATAGCATGCACACCGTATTTAGATGCAAGGTTGCTGTCTAGCTCGCTGGCTAAATTCAATTCAGGCAACATAAAATGGTTCATACCGCCAATCTTCTTTTCTGGGTCGTAAATACATGCGGCAACACAAGATCCTAAAATAGTGACTAACACCTTATTGGAAGCGGTGGCAACGTACTGCCCTGGTAATAACTTAACGGCTTCTTTTCGAAATCGGTTGTCGAAGTAACTGATAGGTTGTTCATCTTGGCTCATACTGCTAACCCCTTTTAATTTACTGGCCGGTAAATAGTTTTACCCATAGGCCGTACCAACTCAGGGTACATAGTGAAGTTTTCAGAATGACCGGCTACATACATTCCCTCAGGTGTCATTAACTTAACCATTCGGGATAGAATTTTGCGCTGGGTGTCTCGATCGAAGTAGATCATGACGTTTCGACAAAAAATAATATCTATTGGGCTTTCAATATCCCATGTGGGCGACATCAGGTTTAGGGTTTCAAACTGCACCATACGCCTCAGTTCATCGGCCACACGCACTTTCCCTAACTGCGCGCCTTTGCCTTTGTAGAAAAACTGTTGCCGATAGTGATGAGGTAATTGCTCAATGCCATTTGCACTGTAAATTCCTGCGGCGGCTTTTTGTAGCACACGGCTATCGATATCAGTGGCAACAATAGTCACCGGAGGAGTAAAAGTGCCAAATACCGATGCCACTGTCATCGCGATGGAATAAGGCTCCTCCCCTGTACTACTGGCCGAACACCAAATGCGTTTTGTGTTGGGATGCTGCTTTAAGTACGTTGAAAGCGCTTCAAAATGATGAGGCTCTCTGAAGAAGGAGGTTAAATTAGTCGTCAGCGCATTAACAAAATGCTCTTGTTCTTGGTGGTTGTGGGCCACCATTTCCAAGTAGTCTTTGAAACGGGTTAATTTTAATATACGCAAGCGCCGCGCTAAGCGGCTATACACCATGGCATCTTTAGAGTCGGCTAGGCGAATACCGGCACGCTCAAATAGTAGCCGACTAACTCTATCGAAGTCTCGTCGACTGTAGGCAAATTCCCTTTGCGCCACTACTTCGTGTAACTCGGTCATACACTAAAAGGCCTCCCATTCTGCTTCATCCGGCGACATTGGGTTTAACGATACTCTTGGCTTAGAAGGCCCCGGCCCCGATATCGCTCTTGGAGAGGATGTAGGAAACGATGCCATGCTATTCGATGACGTTGAGGCTGAACTAAAGCTCTGTTGTTCCACTTTAAATACAGCTACCCGCTGTGCTAATTGCCCAGACTGCTGCCTCATACTGTCTGCGGCGGCTGCCGCTTCCTCTACAAGTGCTGCATTTTGTTGGGTCATTTCATCCATTTGCACAACAGCGTTGTTGACCTCTTGAATACCGGTGGCTTGCTCGGAACTTGCTGCGGCAATTTCTGACATAATGTCGTTCACCCGCTTAATTGCTGTGACGATATCGGCCATGGTTTCACCAGATTTATTCACCAAGACATTACCGTTGGTAATTTTCTCTACCGAGGTTGAAATAAGGCCTTTAATATCTTTAGCCGCTTCTGCTGAGCGCTGGGCTAATGTGCGTACTTCCGATGCTACTACCGCAAATCCGCGGCCTTGCTCGCCAGCTCGCGCCGCTTCTACCGCGGCGTTTAGGGCTAATATGTTGGTTTGAAATGCAATGCCATCAATAACACCAATAATGTCAGAAATGCGCTGGGCCGAATCGTTGATTTCCCCCATGGTATGAACTACTTGTTCAATCACCTTTCCGCCTTCTGATGCCACATCAGATGCCTGACTAGCCAAACCTTTTGCTTGGTCGGCATTTTCCGCATTTAATTTTACCGTACCGGTAAGCTCTTCCATGGCCGATGCAGTTTCTTCCAGGCTAGATGCTTGCTGCTCGGTTCGACTGGATAAGTCGGCGTTTCCTGTCGCAATTTCATTAGAAGCTGTATCGATGGTTTCTACCGCATCGTGAATTTTGATAATGGTGTCGCGTAGTTCATCCACGAACTGGTTGATTGACTCACCAAGCACTTTAAAGTCGCCATCTAGTGGTTCTTCAATGTTATGCAGTAAATCACCTTCGGTAAGCTTAGACATCACGGCTTTAATACTGTCTACTGCTACCGTGCGCCCCGTAATGTCGGTAGCGTACTTCACTACCCTAAAGGGGTTGCCATTTTGATCGAGTATGGGATTGTACGAAGCCTGAATATAAACAGCATTACCTAGTTTACTAATACGCTTGTACTCGCCACTAGCATATACCCCTTTGCGCAATTGCTCCCAAAAGGCGGCGTATTCTGGGCTGTTTTTAAAAGCAGGTTCTACAAATATGCTGTGATGCTTTCCGTTCACTTCATCTAGGGTGTAACCAAGCGCCGATAAGAAATTACTGTTGGCATCTAAAATCACGCCATCTAAATCAAACTCGATAACCGCTTGAGATTTGCTTATGGCGGTTAGTTGCCCTTCGAAGTAAGCGTTCTTAGCTTTTTCAGCGGTAATATCAGTGGCGAATTTCACCACCTTAAAAGGTTGCCCGTTGCTGTCTAAAATAGGGTTGTAAGAAGCTTGGATCCAAACGTCTTCGCCCTTGTTATTTACGCGGCAAAATTCTCCGCTGTGAGCTTCACCGCTTCGTAATACCGACCAAAAGTCTTTGTATTCTTGGCTACTGGCGTATTCTCGAGTAACAAACAGGCTGTGATGTTTGCCTTCAATTTCGCTTTCTGAGTAGCCCATGGCTGACAGAAAATTTTCATTCGCTTTAACAATATTGCCATCGGGAGAAAAAAGAATAACCGCTTGGCTTTGGTTAATGGCACTAACCATACCCGCGTGTTGATCTTCCTGTTCGTTATCACTCCATTGCACAACATACTGAGCGGGCTCTGAGCTTGACGCACTAAGCGGGGTAATATTGAGGGTAAACACACTCTCAGCCAATTGCGCATAAAGACTTTCTTCTCGGCACTGCAATATTTGATTCAGCAGTTGGGTATTACCTTTAATAACTGCCGATAAATTTTGCCCTTTTAAAGAAGCATGGCCGCCATGAGTGGAAACCGTAAAATCATCAGGGCATTGCTTCGCCAGCGCTAAAAAAGCAGGGTTGTGATATACAATATTACCCGCGCCATCAATTACCATAATGCTTGCGGTGCATGCATCGAGAATTTGCGTTTTGAGCTGCGCTTCGTGCTGTGCAGCTTTAAGCTCATCATTGTTGAGAAAGTTAAACACGCCCATAACCAGTTCATCCTAAATTTGCGAAATTTTTTACCGTTGCCGTCTTAGCTGTTACGCGTCTTCGTTAACGCTTTGGGGAGCAACTAAGCCCATTTCTTCACTGGTGATAAGGCTTTCAATATTCACCAGAATAACCATCTGACCATCTACATCTGCCAACCCGTGCAAGTATCGGCTATCAAAAGCCACACCAAATTCAGGTGGTGCTAGAATTTGGTCTTCCATTAACCGAATAACATCCGATACGCCATCGACCACAATACCTACAATGCGATCTTGTATATTGAGCATAATCACAATGGTAAATTCGGTATAAGTGGCTTCGCCAACGTTGAACTTAAGGCGCAAATCTACAATAGGCACAATGTCCCCTCGCAAATTGATTACCCCTTTGATATACGCTGGCGCATTAGCAATTTTAGTGACTTGCTCGTAGCCACGAATTTCTTTTACCGTTTTGATATCTAAAGCGTAGTGCTCATCGGCAAGTACGAAACTTAGATATTCCTTGTCATCGCCCCCAATAACAGCCTGATGTAATGCGGTATCACTCATGCGAGCATGTCCTCCAATTGACTTGACGTATAAGTAGTTGCGATAGAGTCAGCATCGATAATCAGTGCAACTTTTCCGTCGCCCATAATAGTAGCGCCGGCAAGTCCAGCCACTTTTCGATAGTGAGCTTCTAGGCTCTTTATTACCACTTGTTGCTGGCCAACTAAGGCGTCTACAAGTACTCCAAAGCGTTTCTTACTGCTTTCAAGTAATACAACAATGGCTTCTGTGGGTTTACGGTTGGCGTTTTCTACGTCCATATAATCGTGAAGTGGAACAAGCGGCCAATATTGGTCACGTACATAAAGTACCGTATCGTTGCCTAGGGTTTTAAGTTGACTGGCAGTGGGCTGAAAAGACTCCACAATGTTGAGCAAAGGTATGACAAAAATCTGATTGCCAACTGACGCGCACATGCCATCAACAATAGCGAGGGTAAGCGGTAAATGTATGAAAAAGCCCGAGCCCTCTCCTAATGAAGACTCTATTTCAATTCGCCCACCAATGGCTTCAATATTCCGCCTTACTACATCCATACCCACACCACGGCCTGACACATCGGTTACCGCTTCGGCAGTTGAAAAACCGGCTTGAAAGATAAGCTGCCAGACTTCGCTATCTGGCATGTCATCATTAACAGTTAAACCATTGGAACGTGCTTTTTCCAAAATACGCGCCCTATTCAGCCCGCCGCCATCATCTATGATTTTAATAATAATACTGCCGCCTTTTTGCTCAGCGCCTAGAATGACGGTTCCCATCTCGGGCTTACCGGCGGCACGTCGCTTTTCGGGCAACTCAATACCGTGATCGATACTGTTTCTAACCAAATGCGTTAATGGGTCGACAAGCTTTTCAATCAGGCTTTTGTCAATTTCTGTATTCGCGCCTTGTAAAACTAAATCAACTTTTTTATCTAGCTTGCCAGCCAAATCACGAACTAGCCTAGGGAAGCGATTAAATGTAGCCGTCAGCGGTAACATTCTGACTGACATTACCGATTCTTGAATTTCACGAGTATTGCGCTGCAGCTCGTCTATCGCCACTTGCAAACGCTCACCTACTTGCCCATCTACTTCCTGTCCAATCATCGACAGCATAGATTGAGTGATAACGAGCTCGCCGACTAAATTAACCATAGAGTCGATTTTTTTGGTATCCACTCGAATGGAAGCGCTATCGCGACCAACACTTTTTTTATTCGTCTTAATAGGCGGCGCAGCATCACTCGTTTTTGGCGGTGACTTTTTCTTTAATGCAGATGTTTCACCTGTACCCTTTGCCGCAATAGGGTCTAGCACAAATAGTTTAGGTGAAACTACGGCTTCAGAATTGTCAGGCGTTGCCTTGTTTTCAGGCAGCTCTGTTGTATCAAAAAAGCCATAGCTGTTATCGCTGGCTGCTGGTGTAGAGACTTGTATTTCTGGTTCATCAAAAAAGCCGAAGCCGTCGTCTTCTGCGCTAGCGACTGCTTCGCTGGGCGTATCATCAAAGAACCCAAAACCATCATCACTTTGTGTGGACAACTCAACGTCATTAATCTCGGTCTGTTGGCTAATGTTTGTGGTGATGTCGGGCTCATCATCAAAAAAGCCAAAGGCGTCGCTGTTGTCAGCATCCGAACTGCCGTTGCTATTGTTAAAGCCGTTAGCGTTATCGACATTGTTAGGGTTATCGACATTGTTAGGGTTATCGACATCGTTAGCGTTATCGACATCGTTAGGGTTGGAAGGCTCGTGAGAAGTATCAGGCGCGGCTGTACCTTGGGTTTCTGATAGCGCTCTTTCCAGCTTGGTAATACTGACGGCAATGGCTTGTTCTGGTACATCGACCTGATCGCGATAGGCAGTTAATGTCGCTTTTAATACATCAAGGGTTTCTAGTAACAGGTTAACGATATTGGTGGTAACAGATATCTCTTGATTACGGGCCTTATCTAGCAGGTTTTCCATTACATGGGTAAGGTTCATTAAGGCATTGAAACCAAAAATGCCACTGCCCCCTTTTATAGAATGGGCCGCGCGGAAAATACTGTTGAGTTCTTCCGGGTCAGGCGAGTCTACATCAAGGCTAATTAGCAGTTGTTCCATGTCGTCGAGATGCTCATCGCTCTCGTCAAAAAACACGCCATGAAATTGCTCAATATCGATGCTCATTCTGAATCCTTCCAGGCCGGTATGATGTGAAGAGGATTAGCCCAAAACGCGCTTTGTCACATCTAGCAGCTTATTAGGATCGAAAGGCTTCACCATCCAACCGGTAGCGCCCGCCGCTTTCCCTTTGGCTTTCATCTCTGGGCCCGCTTCCGTGGTAAGCATGACAATAGGCGTGCGATTGAAACCGCTTAAACTACGTAAATTTTTGATGAGTGTTAAACCGTCCATGCGAGGCATGTTTTGGTCGGTCAATACAAATCCAAATTGTTGAGACTTACATTTGTCTAATGCTTCTTGACCATCTTGTGCGGTAGTAACCGTGTAGCCAGCACCTTTTAAGGTCATCTCTACCATTTGACGAATTGATATAGAATCGTCGACTACTAAAATATGCTTGCTCATACTTTCTATTCCCTCACTGCTTAAAAGTAATAACTTTTGATGTCAAAATCCTTTGTACCCTAGAATAACTCTATCTCTCCCGACTGCATGGATGTTGCAGATACTGGGTTATGATCGGTTTTTCCTCGTTGGGCAAGCGCTTGTTGGTAAGCCTTTAATTCAGAAGCAAATGCTTCCAAATTTTCAGGCTCTAATTGTTGGAGTCGCTCGATAATAAATTTCACAATATCTTTTGTATAATCAATGTGCTGGCCATTTATATCGCCAAACTGCATGCCTCTTATCGCGTTATTTATTGCATCGTCAAGTTGTTGGCCAATACCCTCTAGTTGCTTGGTGGTAACTTGGTCTGATTCTGCTTTGCGAATAATGTCTTTTAGCTCTTTACTGATATGGTCTTTGGCTTCAACCACATGGGAAATATCTTGAGAAGCAACGAACTCGGCAGTTTCTGTGAGCTTATCTACCAGACCTTTAATATTTTCTACCTGCTTCTTAATAACATCACTGAACTGGGTTGAGCGGGTAGATAACGCCCGTACTTCATCGGCCACCACGGCAAAGCCCCTTCCCGCTTCACCGGCTCGCGCCGCTTCAATGGCTGCATTTAACGCTAGCAAATTAGTTTGGGCTGAAATATCGTCTATTCCGCTAAGGGCATCGATAACCGTAGGCATTGCTTGTTGAATGATTTGTACTTGGCTCATTAAATGCTGCGTTGAAGAAGACATTTTTTCTGTGGAATCGATAAAGCTTACAAGGGTGCTGTCGGTATCTTGAGCAAAATTGCGCATTTTATCTGAGTAAGCGGTGCTGTTTGATGTATCAACGCTTAGCAGGGCATCAATGCAATTAACCTGTTCTGCCACAAGGTCTTTTAAACTGGTAAAGGCTTGGCTAAGGGTAACAACAGCATCATCTTGGGTTGTTCTAATAGAAGATAAATTGCCCTCACATATTGATAGCGAATGCGCAATCTCCCCCCCTGCTAATGCAATATTATCTTCTACATGACTGGTGCTGGGCTGTGTTTCTTCCATAGAGGAATTAGCATCAACGAGGTGTTCTTACTTGACGAATAAGCGACAAAGCCGATTAATACCACCGTAAGCAAAACAAAGCCGAACAGCGCTGAGCCTAGAAAGAACAGAGCCCAAGCCGCTAATAACCCTACCACTACGCCCACCAGATAGAGGTTAGCGCTACTTTTTGAATGTGTAGATGAACTTTCCACGTTTGAATGCAAAAGGATCTCCTTATACTTTGCCACTACTCCTTCATCACGCCCGATTAAACCGAGCGAAATATGCATGACGTGTGTTCAATGTCATAAAGGTACTTACTCTGTACATTGAAGGGGAGTAAGTAGGCAACGCGTTAGTCAGTGTTGATTACAATATGGACTAAGCGTAGTACCCAATTTGGAAAGTTGGCAAGTAACGAGATGCGAAAAACTGCTATATGTGCAAAAAAACCTATAAAAGGCGGGAAAGTGTAGTTTTAAACTCAAAAGTAATTAATTGGTTATTTGCTGCATGAATAAGATTGATTTTGAAGGCTAAGAACGGCTGAACTTCCCTTATTCCAAAATTCTGTATTCATGCCAATATAACGCGCTCCTGAGGCTGAACGGGCATGCTGTAATATATGAATATTACCATTTTCAGATAACTTAATGGTATCTGGGCCTAAAAAGCGCACCACAATGTTTCCTGCTGTCGCACAATTAAACTGATGCGTTCCTGTGGTAGCAGCATCCATTTTTTCATTCTTCGCCGTGTCTTGTGCGGACATTTTTATTAACTTCAGTCTTTGCTTACCGGCATTATCATAAATAACCAACCAGGTGTCCTTTTGAATTTCGTAACGGCTTGCCGCTTCTAGCGCTTTCACAAATCGCTGTTCTTGCGCTGACATGGCACTTACACACGCGCGGCGAGTCGTTGCCAGTTTAGACGTTGCAAACTCACCTTCTGCTAATTCGCCCGCTTGTAAATTAAGTATGCCTGAGAATTGATTACAGCCAGTAAAGCCGGAAATTCTATTTTTTGTTACCAACTCTACGGTCATCATACTGCTATCGATAATGCCACCCATGTCGATGCTCTCCACCTGCCAAGTACCGGTTAGGGTAGTTGCAGATTCATCTTCGCTCACTGAGTTTGCGTCTGAGGACATTTGACTGGCGTTATTACTACAACCAGTGATGATAAAAAGCAGACTCAATACAATTAAAAGTGAATTATGAAAATAAGAAGGCATGACTGATCCTAGCCGTTTTAAGATGAAGAAAAAGATAAAGGTACTTATGTACAATATTGCGTAATGTGGCCTGAAAGTAGCAAATATGCTCACTATTTGGAAGCGATACCTCAACCAACTTGCAAATAAGAACAATTATCAATAGCATGTAGTCTCTCAACTTGGGTACATACTATGTCTGCCGCTCGCATTTTAATAATAGAAGACGATATAACCCTTAGCGATCAGGTAGCTAGGCTGCTAAAAGAAAAAGGGTTTACCACTACGCAGTGCCTAGATGGCCAGAAAGGCTTGTTAGCGGCGCTGCAGGAAAGCTTCGATCTTATTTTACTCGATATTTTGTTACCTTCGCTGAATGGCTTGGCTGTTTTGAATCAAATTCGAAAAGTTAAGCATACTCCGGTAATGATGATTACCGCCAGTGGCGCTGAGCAAGAGCGTATTGAAGGCTATAGAAAAGGCGCTGATGATTACTTGCCTAAGCCGTTTAACTTCACAGAAATGATGCTTAGAATAGAGGCTTTACTACGTCGTAGCCAGCGAGACGCTATCCCCCCCAAACAAGCTTCACAGTTAATCATTGATGAGCTTCAACTTAACCGAATAAAGCAAGATGTTTGCTTTTCAGGTCACGACGTTGAGCTCACCCCCATTCAATTTAAGTTGTTATGGGTGTTGCTAGAAAATCACCATGAAGTGATGACCAAAGCCTTCTTATATCAAAGCGTGCTTAACAGGCCATTCAGCCGTTACGATAGAAGTTTGGACATGCACATCAGCCGTGTACGTAAAAAGCTTGTAGAAGCAGGTATGCCGCCAGAAAGGCTTTCTACGCTTCACGGAAAGGGCTATCGGTTTTCATGAAATATACCCTGTTTTGGCGAATGTGTACTGTTATTGGCGTGGGTACTGTACTGCTGTTTTGGGCCATTGACTGGTTAACAAATCATACCGAATCTAGCATGAGCTTTATTGCACAAGAACATCAACAGCAATTGCTAGATTACGGAAAAAAAGCCGATGAAATTTGGACAAATGAAGGCGAAGAAGCCTTGTCAGTTTGGCTTAAGATGCTTCAAGAAAAAGAGCAAACGTGGGTAGGCGTAGTCAGTTCAGAGATTACTCCTCTGGCCGACTCTACTATCTACAAACCCTTTTTCGACCGCTTTCAATACGGCAGAAGTGTGGAGTGGAAAATACACTTATATTTTCAGCAAAACCCCGTAATGGAAATTCCCTTTGCCGACGCCAATACCCACCTTTTAATTGAACTACCCCAACGCATGCGCCCAGGTGCCATGCTGCTATATGCCAATGCCATGCTGCAAATTGCACTGCCGCTAATATTACTGTGCATATTAAGTTTAGTGTTATACCGCCACGTTATGTCGCCTTTAAGAAAGCTGGAAAACGTCACAAAATCTTTCAGCGCCGGGCATTATGATGTAAGAACCAATGCATCGCTGCTTGAGCGGAATGACGAGCTTACCCGCTTAGCCGTTACTTTCGATATGATGGCCGATAGAACCAGCAAACTTATTTATAATCAACGTCAGTTGCTAGCAGATTTGTCTCATGAATTGCGTACACCCTTAACACGTATAGATATGGCGGTTGATTTTGTAGAGCAGCAAATTAACCCGCAACAAGCATTAGCGCGACTTCGCTACGAAGCATCTACTATGCGCAACCTAGTGGAAGACACGCTTACTCTCGCTTGGTTAAATACCGAGTCTCCACAGTTAAACGCTGAATACTTCGATTTGGTGGAATTAATACAGGTTATATGCGAAGACGCACGATTCGAATACCCCGACAAAAACCTTGTTAGCACGCTGCCAAAAAAAGCGCCGCTGACCCAAAGCAGCCAAATAGCATTGGGCCAAGCAATAGAGAATATTATTCGCAACGCATTGCGGCATACCCCAGAAAAATCGGAAGTAGAGGTACTGCTCAGCAGCACCGAGAAGGGTTACCGGCTATGTGTAAAAGACAATGGCCCCGGTGTGCCTGAACATATGCTTGGGGACATCTTTAAGCCTTTCTTTCGGGTAGATAAAGCCAGAGTATCCAAAGGCGAACGAATAGATACATCGCAAAGCACTGGCTTTGGTTTAGGGTTGGCGTTAGCCCACCGACAAATTGAGGCCGTGGGCGGTACTATCAAAGCTCGAAATTATACTGATGTCGCCGGCCAGCGCAGTGGGCTAAAAATTCAAATTGAATTGCCTAGCTCATCCACCACAGCTCGCTAATATTCACTCATACCTGCGTATTTTAGCGTTAAGAGCGATATTGATTTAAGAATTAGCCCCTGCATTTTCACGCAACCGTTTAGGCTCGCTGACTAATCTGCGCCACGCCAATACAATGCCGGTATACACCAGCACACAAGCAAACAAGGACACCACCCCTGCCACGGTTTGGCCCACAACCCCAAAGTATTCACCGGTATGTAGAAAGCGAGCCGTGCCCCACGCTTGACCACCAGCAGACCAATCTTGCTTTCTTAGCACCTTGGTTACTTCTCCCGTCTGGGTATCGAAAAAAAGCGAATACGCAAGCTCTTGCCTATGCCCTATGCTTTTATCAATGAAAAAACGTGCTTCATGAATATCTTCACCTATTTCCATCCACATTGAATACCAATCTGCGTAGCCATTCGCGTTGGCGTGTTGCTGGGCTGCATTAAACAGCGTTTCATAGGGCACCACGTCAGCCGCTAAACTGGTAATTTCCTCATGCTGCTCCCGCGTCGGTACACTTTCACCAAAGGCGCCATATATGGCTTTATTGGCCCAATCGAAATGAAAAATAGTGGCGGTTAAGGTAATAACAAATAGCGGTATTAAACACCAGATACCGAAGACGACATGCCACTGACGATTTCGATGATGGGAATTCTGGTAAGTTTTGGGTAATAGAACCTGCTGTTTAAAAGCTCTTAAATTTAAACGCTTAGGCAACCATAAATACAGGCCACTTACGATTAGAAAGAGGAATACTAAGTTGGCATACGCTGTGATGTTTTTACCCACCACGCGATAGTCGCCCGCAAGAGATAAATAACGATGAAAGTCGGTGACCACATGGAAAAACTCCCCCACCATGCCCTCGCCTTCTCGTAGAATTTCGCCAGTATAAGGGTGTAGCAAAAAGCTGTGTCGCCCCGCCCAAGCAGGGATAGCTGCGCCTTCGCGGTTTACCCAACGAACATAGATATGTGGTTCGTTAGGCTTCAATGCCTGTAAAATTGTAACCACTTCATCGGTGCTAATGCGCGCGCTAACGGCGCTATGCGCTTGTGTTTCAGTGTACCCGCCTATGCCCTCGCCTTCGTGTTGCACAGCCGCTTCACCCACATGTGTAGACAGCTTAGCAGGCTCTACATCATGCAGCCTTTCACTGAACTCTACAATTTGCCGTTCATAAGTCAGTAATACACCCGTAAAGGACATACACAAAACAAATATGCCGGCTATTAAGCCGGCAATAAGGTGGGTCCAAAAGACCCACTTCTTTATAGTTTTAGACACCATCGGGTTAACGACCTAGTGCTAAAAGTCGTAGGTTACTGATAGCCTGATATCTCTACCTGCTTCATGGGGGCCAATAACAGTGCCAAATACTTCGCTATAGTCACCCACGCTTGAATGGTCGATGTAGTACTCATCAAACAAGTTAGATACCGCTAGGTTAACAAGAATATTGCTTGTGGCCTGCCACTCACCATACAAGTCAACAAGGGTGTAGCTTGGTTTGTTTAAGCTATACAAGCTGTCTGTCCAACCCAAATCAACCGCTTGGTGCAAGGTATCAATATCAATAGACCTAACCTGTCTAATACTAGTCCCCACACTTATATCGGCGTTAACGGCGTAATCTACGCCAACCACTATGGTATCGCCGCGGCTATTACCTAAGCCCACAAATTCATAACCGTTTAAATCAATAGATGAATAGTCAACGCTGTATAGGCCGTCTCTTGGGTCTAATTCAGTATCGGCGGTCGAGAAGCCAAAGAAGAAGTCGAATGAATCGACGCGATAAGCAAGGTCGAATTCAATACCGCTGCTTTCTACGCTACCGATATTATTGAAAACAGAGTTTCCTTCAAAACCTTCAAAAATCACATCATCTAGGGTTGAGTTATAAACGCTTAATTTCGCATTTAAGTTATTCGCACTGTATTCAATAGACGCTTCAATGTTTTGTACTGTTTCGGGTACAAGATCATCAGCAACCACTGGAATATCTGAGCCATCATAAAGGTAACCGTCGATAGTAAAACCATCGCCAATTTCTTTTCCTCTAGCCGCTTCGGCATAACCCAAACCTAGGGTCCATGCTTCAGTAAGCTGATATGCAACACCAATATTAAAGCTTAGTTCAGAGTCGTCTAGTGAAGCTTCGCTGTCAGTAACCGGTGTGCCGTAATATTCTTCAAGCAATATGCGTTGCTGAAAATCATAGTCGTCGTAGCGTACACCGTAGCTAAGTAATAGCTCAGGGGTAATATCACTGTAACCCTGTGCATAAATACCCATTACGCTACTTTCTTCCGCGTTCTCTACCGCTCCTGCAGCTGGTCCACTTTCCACTTCATCGCTACGGTAATCTACCCCGTATACAAACTTGTGGTTTGCTGTTTCGCTGGTATTGCGAATATCAAAACCGTAAGTGTCTATTTGGGCTAACCAATTAAAACGGCCACCTTGAAATGAAGAATCGGTTTTATAAGCGGTGGCTTCTAGGTAAACCATATCGCTATGTGCAAAACGATAGTTTGCTACATAGGTATCACGCTCGGCTTCACTTGGGTAAAGCGCTGCACCTTCTAATACTACCCAGTTCGGGCGGGCTGAAAACTCACCTTCTTCGTCACGTTGCTCAACACTTAGGGACAAATAGTGATTTTCAGCAATATCACCACTGGCTTTAAGGAACAACATGTCTTGATCGGCTGCTGTACCGTAAATTTCGTTACCGTCGCCATCTTCCATATTGTCGCGATCGACAGTGCTGTAATAACCTAGCACACCCCATGTATCACTTAGCTTGCCGTAAAGGCTGCCACTATAGCGTGTGCCGTCGTTCGAAAAGTAGCTTGCTTTAACACGGCCACCAAATTGCTCGCCTTCAGCTAAAAGGTCATCAGCATCTTTGGTTTTAAAGCGAATTGAACCACCAATTGCGCCTGGGCCACTGGTTGCTTCACCAGCGCCAGCCTGCACATCAATTTGCTGTAACAAATCTGGGTCAATGGTGACACGACCAATGTGGTGGAAAAGTGTGGAGGTTTGCTGTGCACCATCTACGGTGACATTTAAATAAGCATCTTCTAGGCCGCGAATATATATTTTTTGTGCCACGCCAACTGAACCACCAACACTAATTGAAGGCGAGTAGCGAAATATATCAGCGAGATCATTAGCTTGGTATTGCTCGATTTCTTCAGCAGTAATACTTAGGTTTGTTGCAGCGCCTACTACCGATATTTTTTCAACGGCGGCCGTTTCGACAGGCTTAGTTTCATCAACTGCTTGTACTTGGGCATAGGAAAACGCGCTAGATAGAGTGCAAACCGCACCAATGAACACTCGTTTTTTCAAAGAAAGCTCCAATTAAATGTTTAGTTATTCTTAATAAGAAACATTCTCATTTACTTTGCATTGAAAAGGTAGTGTTTTTACAATTGTTACATTCAGCCACATGCACTAGAGATTCTTATCTTTTTGTACCTTTTTTAGGTAAGCCGCTAAGCTTTTATCTTTCTCGTTTTTATACCTGCGATCGAGTACAGAAAATTCAGATATTCGGTCGAGCCGAAAACTCCTAAATGCGCCGCGAAGCTCACACCAACCAGCCAACAGCCAAATTGGGCTAAATGAAATAAGTGCTAAAGGGCGTATTACGCGAACAGTCTTTTTGTCATTAAGGTCCAGATAGTGAAATTGCACAAATTGCTTACGCCTTATGCACTCCCTGACGTCAGTAAAATTCACCTGCCAAGGTATCTTGTAACGGCTTGGCGCTGAAAAAGTACTAATTTGATGAAGTTCATTAATTAAAGCCGCGGGTAGTGTAGCCTGTATTTTTCGATACGCGCTTTGTGCTTTTTGAGCAAACTTTTCATCTGTCCAGTTACTCACCATGCCTATCCCCAAAGCAATTGCTTCTAGTTCGTCAGCGTCAAACATAATGGGGGGAAGGTGGTACTTTTTATCAATTACATACCCCACTCCGGCCTCACCAAAAATAGGAATACCTGAGTCAATCAAGTCTTGAATATCTCTGTAAACAGTACGAAGACTGACTTCAAACGTGTCTGCTAAGGTTTGTGCAGTTACAGCCTGATGCATTCTTCTTAAATGATGAACGATGTCGTTTAATCTGTCGGCTTTACGCATAAGACGCTATGTAAACCTAATCAGTGAGTGGCGTTATTTTAGATAAACACTACTGACATTAACTGTCAGTAGTCAATGGCTACTATGTAGTTGCGACACTTAATCACTTAGGAGAAAGACATGATTGGATACGTAACAATTGGAACAGCCGACTTAATAAAATCAGGTGCGTACTACGACGCCTTACTAGCCACAATAGGCGCTACACGGTTTATGGAAGAACCCAATTACTTTATTGCGTGGTCACGTTCACAAAACGACACTTCGCTTGCAGTCTCACTACCCTTTAACAAAGAACCGGCCACGGTGGGAAATGGCACTATGGTTGCCATCGCATTAGAAACCCCAGAACAGGTTAAGGCCTTCTATAACAAAGCCATTGAATTAGGAGGTACAGACGAAGGCGCACCCGGTTTTCGCCCTCAAGAGGCAGATTCAGGCTTCTATGCAGGTTATTTCCGAGACCTAGATGGTAATAAGCTGAACGCGTTTTGCATGGTAGAAGAATCTGTAGCAGGTAAGCGTATTCTATAAATAGTATTTTATATGTTGAAGAAGCTTGGTCACTATAGCGCAGTTTCTGCTGCGCTATTTTGATTCAAGGAAATTAAGAATGCCCAAAGTATCACTTAGCTTGCCGTAAAGGCTACCGCTATAACGTGGACCGTCATTAGAAAAGTAGCTCGCTTCTACTCGACCACCAAAACGTCCATCTTTAGCTAAAAGGTCATTAGCATCTTTGGTTTTGAAGCGAACTGAACCACCAACACTAATTGAAGGCGAGTAGCGAAATATATCTGCGAGATCATTAACTTGGTATTGCCCAATGTCTTCAGCAGCAATGCTTATGGTTGTTGCAGCACCTATTACCGATATTTCTTCAACAGAGGCTGTTTCGGCAGAAGTAGTATCGTCAGCCACTTGCGCTTGGGCATAGGAAAACGTGCTGGATAGTGTGTAAACCGCACTAATGAACACTTGTTTTTTTCAAGGAAAGAACCGTTTAAATATTTAATTATTCAAAATACAAAAGGCGCTCGTTTGCTTCACACTGAAAAGGTTGTGTTTCAACAATTGTTACATTTTGAATTGAGAGGGAGTTTGGAAGGTTACATTTGTTCGTCTTCAGGCTGAGTATTTTGATCTTCGCTATTCTCTTGCTCAGCCAGCTTTTCTCGCTCGGCTTTAGAAACATAAGCCGGCTTATTACTCTTATGAATTTTAGCGTTCGCCTTTTTATCTTTTTTCTGAAGTTTCTTGATGATTTTTTTACGACGGTTCATTCCCAATCCTTCACAAACAGCCTCACTGATTCCTCATATTATACAGCGTTCATGGCTCAACCTGCCATAAGCGTATTAACGATTACAATTTTTGATTAGCAGCCACTATTGAATTTTAGTAACAACAGTTTTCCCTAACTTTAAATTAAGTTGCGGCACACTTATTGAACACTTATCAGACTGTTGCTACCAATTACTGAAAGTAGGCTATCGCCAGTTGAAAAATAGGTGAGATTATTCCGCCCCTTAGGGAAAATAGGTGGTTTGTTGCCGCTTTATAGTTTGATAACTCGTTACTTAGCCTCGCAAGGCAGGTTCCCCATTGTAGCTTTCTTGGAAGTACTCATTTAGAACGGAGAGACTTATGCTTGATAGTATTACCCAATCCAATACAGGATTCAGTCAATCCTCATTAAACCAACTTCAGGTTCGCTCCTTAACCGAAGACGAAATATCCGGCTTCGGCGACATTCTTCGCCAAGCGAATGAGCAAACGACTACGTCGAAAGAATTTTTGAAATCACTGTCATCCGACGAACTGCAATTAGTCAAAAAAGCCAATAGCCTTGCAGCAAATATTGATGTGGACTCTCTTAGTCAAGAAGGTGCCCAAAATCTATTAAGCCAGCCAGATGGCTCTGACTTAGTCGACTTAAACAATGATGGCATTGTTGAAATTGGTATAGGTAGAACTATTCACTTCCCCCCCGTAAATGCCCCCGCTCATGTAAAAGCCGCATGGGAAAAAGCAACAGAAGGAATGGATTGGGGAGAGAAAGCACGTTTAGAACTGACTATGTTTTCTATGGTATACGGGTTTGGGATAAACGGTGTTGATCCCGATGCGGCTTTGCCACCTGAACAGCAGTGGAATAGTAAAAATATAAATGCGTTGTACGAGTATGCGCAATCAAATCTAGAATTCCGTGTAGGGATGGAAGGTTGGACTGATTACAATAGGCAGCTTGATAAGGTATACGACAGCTTCTTTTCTTCCATTCGCCAGACTGGCAGCAATAAATTTCAGCAAAGTGCTAGTGCTTTAAAATCGACTTCGTCATTGGGCTCATCACCAGACCAGAACACGACTACTTCTATGTCACCCAGTGATAGAATTAAAGAGGTTAATCAGTTAGTGCTTGATGCTAAATCAGAACTTGATACAACAACTTAGATCAAAAAAGCCCCGCATTTTCATGCAGGGCTTTGTTGAATAATGGTGCCTCGACCCGGGATTGTAACGCGCGGTGCAACCGCAGGGACGCGCGGATTTTCAATGTAATCCAAGAGTTTAATTAATTGTTTTAATTAGTTTTTTATTTTATTTGCATAAGCTAGCGTTTCATGACCTACGACCAGCATGGCAAAGTAAACCAAAAATCTATTCGCAACTTTGATGCTGGGCGTTTTGAACCACTGCAACGTGTACCGGCTTCCAAATGCAGAACTCTGCACTTTAATTAATATTTATGTATCTTTACTTACTTTATTTCGTGGTTAAATCTCTAATGAAAACCCTATTAAAAAAGTACGCCCACTCAATGTAGTATTATAAGCTCGGTCGTTTGAATCGCTGTATAGCTCCTCTCTAACATCAGTTAAATTTAGACCTTCTATCGTCACTCTTAATGATTGACTAAGTTGCATGCTCGCCGATGCATCAATGTAAGTTGTTGCATGATAGCCTGATTCGTCTTGGTCTGTGTTTCCCGGCTGGACTGATAATATATAAGGACTGCGATAGACAGCTGACACGCGGGCCGACCAATGCGATTGCTCGTAATACACCGTAAAATTATAACTACGTCTAGACAGCCCCGCGAACGTTTTAACCTGATTTTCTCCCGTTCCTTGTACATCTCGGTAAAGGGTTTGTCCCTCGGCGTAAGTAAAGTTGGTATTAACCCCAAGAAGATCAAAAGGGGAAGGAAGAAATGCTAAATCACGGGAATAAGTAATTTCAAAACCTTTAAATGTGGTTGTATCGGTATTCTCGGGTGTACTGACATAAAAAACATCATCGACACTATCCCCATCTTGTAGCAAGCTAGCGGGGAGTCCCAGTTCGCGATACGGTATAGCTTCAACATCTTCCACTACGAAATTATTTATCTGCTTGAAGAAGCTAGAGAGAGCCATAATACCGCCGTCTTCGAAATACCACTCAACACCGGTTTCTACATTCAATGACTTTAGGGGCTTTAAATAAGGATTTCCTAAAAATACTTGCCCAATGTCGCCCTCATTCCGGGATGCTTGCGACACCTCGGCGGTAATAGCCAAATCTTGAATAGACGGGCGCGTGATATTCTCATCTACGCTGGCACGCCATAACCAATTGTCGTTGAGTTCAAGTACTGTATTAACGCTAAAAAGCACATCGTCATAAGTTTTGGTGACGGCTGACGGCAATCCCTTTTGAATACCTGAAGACGTAAACTGCGTATTGAAATACCGAATTCCCCCTTGCGTATAAAGAGGCTTACCCAGCCAATGTCCTACGCTATCGTACATCGCGTAGAGCGCGAGAGTGTTTTCTTTAACCTTAAAGTTGGAACTATCTACTGTATCTTCGGCGGTAAGTTGTACGTTACCCAAGTCAAAATGCGTTTGAATAGCATTAAGGTTGCCCTGCATCCATGTTTTATCTGGGTGCTGACTGAACAGAGATAAGTGCGCTTTAGACAGAGTATTATCATCAAGAGCTGGGTACACACTTCTAGCGCGATCCATCCCTGTGTTTTCAAAGGATTTATAATGTGCACCCGCCGACACGGCATCACCGTTACTAAATAAATAGCGAAGTGATGCCTTCACATTGTTGTACGAAGTACGTATTTCATTTTCCTGAAAGTAAAGATCTTTCACGGTTAGTCCGGTTAGAGATGCCGTATCCATATTAGTAGAATAGCTCTCGCCGTAAAAACGGTCTTCACGAAAGTCCGTAACAATATCCACCCCAGTTTTACGAATGTTGACTTTATTTACTTTAGGCTGCGAGTAATCACTGGCACTGCTGCCAAGGCTAACGTTAAGGCTTAGTGCAGAAGTGGGCTGCCACTGACTTTCCATACTCAATTGATAAAACGTTGACGTATTTTCATCTTCCCGAGTTTCGATACGCCATGTTGCATCGGTATATTTCGCAAACAATATTTCTTTGTCATTTTTATTTTGTTCCCATGCTAGTAGCGTAACATTGTCATTGTCTTTCACTGCAATATGATGCTCATCAAGACTATTATGTAAACGGCTGGCAATGCTGCTAAATGCAACTTGCCACTTATCGTTTGGCGCGTATTGCAGTGAGGCTGTTACCCCTAATCGACGTTGATTATTATTCCAAAGAGAATATCGATGGCCTCTGGGAAACCAGAATACGCCTTGTGCTAATTCGTGCTGCAACACACTATCTTCTTCTCCGCTGTAACGCTTTTTCTCCTGTCGCCACCGCGTAGTATTAGTACCAAACTCAGTAGTGTGTCGCTGACTGTATACAGCGGAAACAAGACCTCCGAGTTTATCATTTCGTCGGCTGACCAACCCAATAATACTTGGGTCGAGCTGTTTACTGTTTTCGTTGTAACTTTGTTTCACGGTAAAGGTATTTATGTCATCCACAAAATCGAAGGGTTTTGGCGTATACAACATAACTGTGCCACCAATACCGCCTTCATCTTGTTCCACCGAATACGATTTACTTACATCAATACGATTAAAAATCTCTGATGCAAATAGTGTGAAATCGAAGGCTCGGGTACGACTCACACTTCCTCTGGCGTCCATCGCCGATGATGTCATTGCCATCGCTTCCATACCATTTACCTTTACGCGGGTAAAGTCAGGACCTAGTCCCCGAAGTGAAATCTGTCGCCCTTCGCCTCCTTCACGGGTGATAGTAATGCCCGGTATACGTTGTAATGAATCAGCCAAATTCAAATCGGGGAAATCAGTAATGTCTTCTGACAAAATCGATTCTTGAGTGACCATGGCAAGGCGCTTTATCTCTCTGGCACGAATAAGAGATTGGCGAAATCCTGTGACTTCTATTTCAACAGTTGGGTGAGTACGAGTAATAGCATTGCTTTCTGTTTGGGTTGTTTTGCTAGTGTTTTCGTTTTGTTGTGTGTCGCACCGATGAATAACCCAGCCATTTTGAACAGGCGCTAAACAAAGTGAAAAAGATTGCAGTAGTGAAGATAAATCACTGGCGTTAGTCGTGCGCCATTGTGCAGGCGTTATGGTTAACCCCTTAAGCAAGGTGGGGTCAAATGCAATGGTTTCGCCGGCGTCACGACTAAATTCAGTGACAAGCTGTGATAAGGGAATAGTATTGATCGTTTTGTCTGCTAACCCTTCTTGAGCAGCAAAACAAGCAGGCGATAAACCGACCGATATTAACCAAAAAACGTGACCCGCAATGACCACTGACTTTTTGCTTCTTCGGTTTATCATGCCAATTTAGTTTACTTGTCGACGTATTTCGAAACCTGAACGAGTATCAGCAACCTCCAGTTGATAGAGAGAACTAAGTACCGCTAACGTTTGCGTAGTATCTTCTAGTTTAAAGCGACCAGCCACCCGGTGTTTCCCAATAGTGCTATCTATAATCAAAATAGGCTTATCTGAATAACGGTTCAATCGTTCCAACAAATAAGTTAGAGATTCATCATCTACTTCTATCCAGCCTGTGCGCCAATCTACCACTTGTGACAAATTAACACGCTGCACCGGTTCTGCAACTCCCCTATTAATTGTTATTTTCTCGCCTGCCTTGAGCAATACAGCCGCGCTATCGACCTTACCTCGAACTTCTACAATGCCCTCGTGTACTACCACGTCAACACGCTGCCCTTGCCTATCGATGTTGAACGCCGTGCCAACAGCCGTCACTGAAGACAGCCCGGCCTTTACTACAAACGGGCGAGCCCGGTCTTTCGCCACATCAAAATACACCTGCCCCTTTTTCAAGTTCAAAGCGCGGGTATCGTCAGAAAATAGAACGATTAGCTCACTTTTGGGTTGTAGTTGCACCTCACTACCATCACTTAGTGCCTCGTGCGCGGAAGTAATTAATTGGGATGAGGTTGAGGGGGTTATGACGTGATAGCGTGAAAATACTAGCGCAATCACAAGTAATGACGCAGCAATGGCACTTCCCCATGTCACAAGTGAACGCCTTCGGTTTGCGATTTTCGACGACTTTTGGGCGTTTAAATAAGCAGCATGAACTGCTGGGTCTTCCCAAGTTGCTATCATCCTTTCTAACACTTCTTGATGTCGCTCTCTTTCATCTAACCAACGGATAAATCGGCGTTTATTTAACGCATCTAAATCTCCGTCTGCGAGCCGGTCTATCCACTCACCTGCCTCTAAGTATGTCTTTTCTTGTTGGCTTGTCATTATCTACCTGCTTTTATCCAGGTGCAGTTGAATATCTGCCATTGCACGCGAAATATGCTTTGTTACTGCTTCTGCCGAAATATTCAAGCTAGACGCTATGGCTTGACGGCTTTGGCCTTCAATACGGCGCATTTCAAAAACACGCCGGCGTTGGACTGGCATCGCATTAATCACTTGCGCAATGAGCTCGATTCGTTGTTGTGTTTCAAGGTGTAGCTCTGGATTTTGTCGGTAGCATTGTTGTTCATCAACATTGTCAGTGTCTAGAAGCTGGCGTTTCGAAAGCAGATTTCTCGCTACGCGAAACGCGTATGCGAGAGGGTTATCAATAACGGTTGCTTTAGATTGCTCTAAAACGCGAGCGATGGACTCTTGATAAAGATCTGCCGCCTCTTCACTGTTAACGGAATGCCTATGCAAGTATTGCTTGAGGACTTTTGAATTTATCAGCGTTTGAAGTGAAGAGCTGGGGGTTTCTTCTGGCATGTCTAACGACGATACTGCTGTATTAATATGATGGTCACTTATCATCGCACTCGCCTGTGACAAATTCATTGCAGTAACGAGAAGTGTGATGATTGGGGTGGTGTAGATATACGGGATTGCTGTAAAACCAGAGATCATCCCACGGATTTTCGCCTTTGGGATCAACCTCTGGCTCCAATTCTTCTTTTAAGTTGGTCCCGCGTACTCGTACGTAGGCATTGTTGTCAGGTGCGGGCAAAGAAAATTGCACAACATTATAGGCTCCCTGTCTTTCCCAATCTTGCTGAAAAAAACGGTGGATCACCTTCACAGGCGCTTTTTCTGTTTGGGGGTATTTGCCAACCACATCTCCATAGATTATATCTAATCGCTCAACCGCCGGATATTGACGATTGAAGTTAGCACCTTGCGGGTCGTGAAACGCGACAGTAACGGTTATAGGCGCCTTATTATTGACGTCTAAAGCTAACGTACCTCCGATGTTAACGCGCTTGGCTCCGTGTTCAACACTCACATACAGCTCGTCAATCAAATCACCGGTAACAATAAATACATTTCCTTCGCGCAGACCATCTAGTACGCTGTCGTAGTCTCGTGCCGCTCGTACATACGTTTTGGCGTATTCTCCTGGCCAAAAATCTGTACGTCCTTCGGTATAATGTGCATGGCTATCAGAAACAGCGGTGACCGTCCATTTTCTGCCTTCAGCCAGTAATTTATCCCAAACTCCTCCAACAATGGCCGACATTTGGTCAGTGCCGCCATGGGTTGGATAGCCAAAATACTCTGCGCGAGGCGCTCTCGGATTATTCGTGCCGTCTGGGTTTATTGATGCAGCTTGATGCCCGGGAATCGCGGTCATACCGGTGACCACGTCTGGCGCAATATCCTGCCACTCCCGCATTTTTTGCGGTGTAACCTTTTGGTACACATTCAAGTCAGTAGCCTTTCGCGCGGGGTGATTCACTGACAATAGCGGTTGTGGTGACATATTCTGCATAGCTTCTAACGCGGTAAGCATAGAAGCCTGCGTGTCTCTGGGAGATTCGTCAGGGTAAATTTCTCTGCGGTTGTACTGACTTTCCAACTCAAAAAGTTGGTCGGCTTCTTTCTCACTTTTTGGAATAATCAGCGTACTGTGTCGCGCGCCTGGGGTGTCGAACTCCATACCATAAAACTGCATAATTTCTGGAATGGCGGCTCTGGAGGCAACCAGTTCCGGGTACGCTGAATTTCGGTTTACTGCACTGTGATTTGGACCACCATGGTCGGTTGTTACCATCCAATCTAATTGATGAAATGCTGCCATTTTGGCGTTCAATGCAGTGAAATAATGGGCGTCACCAAATAAGAGCGGCGAAGGGGGTTGAGTCTTCCAGTTCCATCGTGCGCTATATTTACCGTGAATATGGTGGTCACCGGCTAGCCAGGTTTTTCCATCTTCAGGAACAAAAGCACGGCTTTCATTGTGTTGCTGGTTTACCGATACACACGCTGATAAGACAAGCAATCCGCTCGTAAACGTTATCATTAAAACTTTTTTCATTACTGTTTAAACGTCCATTGGAAAAAGCATACCAGGCAAGCCTGGTATGCTACTTAGTTTAAAATTGCATGGTTGCACCAAGCATATAAGTACGCCCACTGGTCGTGGTATTGTATGCACGATCGTGAGAATCGCTATATAACTCCTGACGCTCATCGGTGAGGTTAATGCCTTCAAAGCTCAGTTTAATAGTGTCGGTTAGTTGGTAGAATGAAGAGAAATCGATGAATGTTGTACCGTGATAACCTGATTCATCCTGATCGCCACTGGAAGACGCGCCAGTAAGGTATGCACTACGGTATGCCGCTGACACTCTAGCGCCCCAGCCTTCCTGCTCGTAGTACAGCGTAAAGTTATAACTATTTTTCGATAATCCCGTGAACGCTTTTTCTTGGTCATTACCCTCTTCGCCATAGATATTGCGATACAGAGCATCACCATCTGCATAGGTATAGTTTGCAATAACACCTAAATGATTAAATGGTGCAGGAAGGAAATCTAAATCGCGAGAGAAAGTTAACTCCACCCCTTTAATTTTCGATGCGTCCATATTCTCTGGACGCTGTAAATAAAAAATACTGTCGACGGTTTTATCTACAGGTAGCAACTCTGCCGGTAAGCCCAATGATGAATACACAACTTCACTGGTAGTATCGACAATGAAATTATCGATATCTTTATAAAAAATGGCAGCTGCGGCATAACCAACGTCATCGAAATACCACTCAAACGCGGTATCCAAATTGTTCGATTCAAAGGGTTCCAACATTGGATTTCCCATCGTCACGCTGGTAATCGCATCCCCCGATGTTTGCGAGACTGACGCGTTATAGCTTAGCGCCCCCAAGGACGGACGGGTTATATTTTTGCTTGCCGATGCACGCCATAACACGTTTTCTTGCAACTCATAAACGAGGTTGATAGTAGGCAAAACATCTGAGTACGAACGGGTGGTCTCTATGGCGGCACCCGATGATTTACCGGCCGCCGTAATATCTGTTTCAAAATATCGCAACCCAGCACTTACTAGCAGCGGCTTACCTGCAAACTCGTTCTCCCAGCCGTATTGCACGTACATCGCCAACGTTTCTTCTGTTACTGGCGATTTGTCATTTCGTGTAAGCTCACTGTCATCAATGTTATAGCCACTAAGCCCATAAAAGTTTAGCAATGCGTCTAAATCACCTTGAAGCCAGCTGGTGTTGGGATGTTCACTATACACTTCAACCAGAGCATCATTTAGTGTGGTGACGCCGGTATTTTCAGGTGCAATATTTTGCGCATTGCTTTGGGTTAATTGGTAAGCAGAATTTTCGAATTTTTTATAGTTCACTCCAAATTGGAGTTCTCCTGTATCGCCCACGAGGTAGGTGAAATCGACTTTTGCTGTGTCAAAATCATTAGTAATGTAGTTTTCCTGCAGGTAGATATCTTTCATCTCGTAGCCATCGAGTTGCGTAGTATCGAAGTCAGACGAAGTGCTAATACCGTAGAAGCGATCTTGTCTGAAGTCTGTAGCGATATCCACGATGCCTTTGGCATGAATATTCGATTTTATAACTTCAGGCTGATCAAAGTCAGATGAACTTGTTCCAATAACGGCACTGGCATAGAACTCAGGGTTTATTGTCCAGTCCATACTAAGCGTATATTGGTTAAATTCCGACTCATTGTAACGACGAGAGTTCTCGTTACGCCACGTTGCATTCTCATACAAGGCGTAAACGACTTCTTTTTGCCCGTCGTTTTCTTCCCATGTAAGATCAGATACAACCTTGTTGTCTTTCACTGCAGAGTGATGTTCATCGGTATTGTTTTCTAACTCTGCATGCATGATGTCTAGCGTTAGTGAAAAAGAATCAGACAGTTTGTATTGGAAAGCGGCAGTGACACCTAAGCGATCTTGAGTATTGTTCCAGCGAGAAAAGCGATGACCACGAGGAAACCAAAGTTCACCTGAATCTAACTCAGCTTGCAGGTCGGTATTTGCTGGATCCGCAGCAGTTTTTCCACCTTCTCGGCGCCAGCGTGTAGTATTGGTTCCATACTCGGCAGTTTCACGTTCACTGTAAGCTACGGAAACCAATGCGCCAAATTTGTTCCAAACATTCGAAATAAGCCCAGCCATACGAGGGTTAGTTTCTTCGCTATTCGTGTTGTAGCCGCCTCGTACCGACAACGCACTTTTGAACCCGTCATAATCGAATGGTTTTGCGGTAAATAGCCCGACCGTTCCGCCAATGCCGCCCTCTTCCTGAGCGGCTGAGTAGGTTTTGCTAATGTCGATTCGATTGAACAACTCAGATGCGAAAACATTAAAGTCAAAACCACGAGTGCGACTTACACCGCCGCGGGCATCCATGGGTGATGAAGACGTGCCCATTGCTTCCATACCGTTTACTTGAACACGTGTAAAATCGGGACCTAGGCCGCGTAATGAAATTTGGCGGCCTTCGCCACCTTCTCGGGTAATGGTAATCCCTGGTACTCGCTGCAGAGAGTCGGCCAAATTAAGGTCTGGAAAGTCTGCGATATCTTCTGCCAAGATTGTATCGCGGGAGATAATGGCATCTTTTTTCAAATCTTTCGCTCTAATTAGTGAGCTACGAAAAGAAGTGACTTCAATTACTTCAACGTTTTCATCAGCAACTGATGACTGCTGTGCTGTTACAGGCGTAACACCCGTTAATCCAGCCAACACACCCAATGAGAGTGTGGTTTTGGCAAATTGATTTTTCATGTGTGATCCTAGTAGTGCAAATTTAGAGTGAGATGTTCCGGTGCGCACGGTTGACACATGTAATGAGTCAGTAGCTGAAAAAAGTAGACAGACTTTTTGATGAAACTTTTGTGACGAAACTAATAGGAAAGGCTTTTACACAAAAGTATGTGTATGCATTGTTATTGCAATAATAATTTCGATAGCGGGATTGGTTATGTATAAGGAGACAGCTTTGTCTCGAAAGTGGAGACGATTGAATAATGGTGCCTCGACCCGGGATTGTAACGCGCGGCGCAGCCGCAGGGGTACGTTAGCGTGTGCCGTTGACTTCGTAAGCCCTGGATCAAAAAAGCCTTCGCATTTCTGCAAGGGCTTCCTGAATAATGGTACCTCGACCCAGGATTGCAACCGCAGGGACACGCCAGCGTGTTCAGCTAACTTGATACAACAACCTAGATCAAAAAAGCCCCGAACTTTCGTACAGGGCTTCTTGAATAATGGTGCCTCGACCCGGGATCGAACCAGGGACACGCGGATTTTCAATGTAATTCACACTTTTAAGTACATGATTTAAAACGGCTAATATTTACTTTGCAAATTCTTTGCAAAACCATTCATATCCTGATTAACTAGCTACATGGCTAAACAGATTGCTAGACATGACATTAACGACGAACTGTATATCTTTAAACAGGATAACAGTGAACGTTGGTATGCGCGATTTATACTAACCAACCATAAAAAGTGGCTGTGTAAATCGACAAAAAAGAAAGATAAAGACGAAGCCATAGCAATGGCTCATCGAATATTTCTCGATCATCAAATAAGACACGAAAACAACACATTAGTCCAGAGCAAAAGATTTACGGATGTAGCTGACCGAGTTATCGAAAAGCTAGAAGTAGAACTCGAACATGGCGGTGGTAAGCGAACTTACAAAGACTATATTCGTGCTTTAGAAAACTATCATATACCCTATTTTTCTCGTACGTTTATCACTTCGATTGACCAAGAAGCAATATCAAAATTTGTAGAGTGGCGTAAAGGACGAATGAACAAACCGCCCGCCTCCTCTACTCTATTAACCCACAACGCGGCACTTAATTTGGTATTCAAGGAAGCTATTGAACAAAAATGGATGATAGCTGCTCAAGTTCCGGTGCTTTCGTCTAAAGGTGAGGCAGGCACTCGCCGTGCAGCATTTTCAGAAGAAGAATATGATGCTGTACTCGATGAAATATATGAGAGTGAACAGAACGCTCATAGTGAGAAAACGAGGCAGATTCGAGAACTACTTTACGACTACTGTGAAATAGCTGTAAATACTGGTATCCGGCCTGGTACGGAGATGGAAAACCTGACTTGGAAGGATATTGAAATTAAAACCCAAGGTGCTAAAGCACAGTTCTTCATTCACGTAACCAAAGGTAAAACAACGAAGTACACAGGCGCACGTAAAGTAGTTTGCAAACGCGATGTCATAGGTGCACTAATCCGACTTCGTGAACGTTTCCCATTACGTACACCAAACCAAAAAATCTTCCTACTAGCCAATGGTGAAGCAACACCTCAGCTAGGCAAAGCATTCGAGAAAGCACTTCAAAGTTCTGGACTAAAAGACTCCCAAAGAGGACCCAGAACGCTTTATTCACTGAGACATACCTATATCACCTGGCAACTACTAGCCGGAACCAGCATGGACGTTATCGCGCGTCAGTGCGGTACAAGTGCTGCGATGATTGAGCAGCATTACAGCCATGTTAAGCCTGAAATGTTCGCAGATGCTTTATCTGGTGTAACTTTTGATGAAGATAAGCCGAAGACCAAATCTAAGAAAACGTTAGCCAGACAAGAAAGAAGTATGGAGCGTGATGAGAAAAGGTTTAAGGAATGGGCGGCTGAATACAAGAAACGAGGTTGCATTTAAGTAAGTAAATATAACCCGTTGATTAATATAATTTATTCATATTAGAAAAGACATACTTGCCTTGTCTTTCGACAAGTAGCATTGTAAAAAATCAAGCTTCTGAACTATCTTAGTTTTAAAATGTCAAAAAAAGTGTAAAATCTGCATTTCCAATTTAAGCTTGTAAGAAAAACGAGGGAGAAGGATGAAGAAAGTTTTAACAGATGCCCCACTTGTTCAGGCTCTGATAGATTTGAGATTTTCTGAAATCCCTAGTTTATCTTCAATACCTACAGATTTGATAGATAAAATCCATGAAGCCATGATTGGCGTAGGCTTTGCGGAAAAAATTGAGAGCAAAGGTCAATCGGTATCAATTAGGTTTGATCAAGCTACACAACAGGCAACACAAGAGAAAACTTCGGTTAACAGATACCTCTTTAGAGCCGCAGGTGAACGTTCCATCATTGAATTAAGCAAAAGTTCATTAATTTATAAGTCTACGGAATACGGCACTTTCGAGGATTTCTATAAAAAGTTTGATGAAGTTTTATCGTCTCTTGTTGAGCTTGTTCCAACTCTGAATAAATCTTTACTTAAGCGAGTTGGTTTGCGTTACATAGACGTAATTGTTCCGGATTCAGGTAATACTCTTGAGGACTTAATCTCAGACGGGCTATTGGCTCCTAAGCTTAATGAGCCAATTGACGGTTACAAACATATTCATGGTTTAACTTCTAAAGTTGTAGAGGTAGATCAGAATAAGATGTTGCGAGTAGCATTAGAGGAACTACCAGTTGAAAATCGTTCTATCAGAAAGATATTACCTGACGAGCTTGTAGAGCCAGATCAAAATTGTGGACTAGTAATAAAAGGGCAGGCTTGTTGGGCGAATACCAGTAGCCCGACCTATGGCATTTTAGATATAGACCATACTTTTAATTTTGAAGCCAGCCCAGCATTCTCAATTGATAGTATTCGTGAGGCAACTAGCGGTTTATACAACCAATCAAAAGATGTATTTTGGTCTTTGATTAAACAGCCAGCTTTGAATATTTGGGGTTATAAGGAGATATAAAATGTGGAGTAGCACTAGCCCTGTCGGTAAAACGGCAACATCTGTAGTATTAAGTAGTTTATGTTTTAGCACCTATGCCGAGGTTCCGCAGAATATTCCTGAAAATACAATTGTACAATCTGACAGATCTGGTACGGCTTGGCAGTATCGTCTGATTACCCAAGAGCTTTCTTCACATGCTAAGCCGAAAGCAGATGTAGTAAGTGTCTCTGAGATTGTAAAAAGAGCTAAAGTTCAACTTGGTTTGCCTAACAAAGACATAGCAGATATTTTTCTTGTCAGCCGTCAGACTATACAGACATATCTCAAAGGTAGTGACACGTCTCATGCAGTTAATAATCAGACCAAAAAGAGAGCTCTACATGTTTTGGAAGTGCTCGAATCTATAAAAGACAATTTTGAAAAGAGTCCTGGAGCGATGGCAAAGAATTACACCATTGATAATTCCAGCTTACTAGATTTGCTTTCAGTTCAAAATCTTGAGGTAAATAAAATTCAAACCATATCTCGCGAACTTGGTAAAAAACTATCAAGTACTGCGAGTTCAGGCCAAACGAACAATAATGAAACGCTCTTCGACTTAACTAGAACCGTTTAAGGAAGCTCGGTGCTTTCGTTTGGTCAAAAACTACTACATGAATCAGGCGTAGTGCAATGCGCCTCTTTCTTTTGCGCGTCTATACCCATGAATACGAGACTTAGTTGGGCTAACTCTCTTCCAAAGACTGAGTTTCGTGACGATGTAAAGAAGCTGAAGGACACATCGATATTCCTCATACTTTCCCAGAATTGTGATATTGCATGCAGAAATGACAAGTTAGATTCTCATGTAGAGATATGTGTATGCAAGAAGATAAAGGAAAAGGAAAAGCATGCTGGAAACATGTTTGTTGGTAGTGCCCGGAAACTTCAATTCTCCATTGAGGATGACTGGTACGAAGCTAACGTGGATCTCATCCTTTCGGTACATAAAGAAGAGCTTTACGCAACTCTAAATGACAATAACGTAGATATTCTGGCTCCTTCTGAGCAATTACTCCTAATAGCGCCGTTGTGGCGCGGAAACAGATATACCAGAACCGCTTTACCAGATAATTTCAATGCCCACCTGTTTCCAATTCTAGATGAAAACTTGCATCGCTTGCAGGCTAATGCAATTGTTCCGACTGAAGTGACAGCGAGCTATCTCAGAGCAATATACATTCGCGTTACACCAATGACGGAAGAAAAGAATTATAACTTTGCTCTTTTCGCATTGTTACGAGCTGATACCCCTGACGATATATTGAGTAACATCCAAGAATCAGTTGAAGATTTCGCTCAAGCTTTAGAGGAAGCCTCTGGTTTCACTGACGAGAGCGACATCTATGCCGACAGAGACTCGAATACTTTTGTTTCATACTTAAACAGTTATTTGCGCTTAAATTTAGATAGGCACTCGCTAGCTGACGGTGATTCTGATATTGGGCCGGAGCTTTAGTTGTTTAGCTCATTCCGAGTTTTCTGGCCTTGTAACAATGTGTTTTTGAGTACATAGCTACTGTTAACAGTTATTAACGTAACCTATTACCTAGAGTAAGTGATGTACTCTGGGCAATGCCAAGCTAGAACAAAGAACCTCTCATTCACAAGCTGAAGTTTAATTCACTTAATGTTAATCTCTGAATGTCGTAGCAATTTTCAAGATCGATGATGTCATTCTGGGTACTGTAATGATCAAAGGTTAATGGTCAAATATGAAGATAAAAAAATTAAAGTTAAAGAACTTCAGAGCATTCGCTTCATTCGAAGGCGAGTTTCAAAAAGATATCAACGTCTTGATTGGCCTCAACGGACATGGAAAAACCTCACTTTTAGATGCTATATCGGTTGCATATGGACAGTTTTTTACAGCTATAGGAACGGCTGTGGACAGAGGAATTAATGACAGTGAAATTCACCTAAAAAAATTTAGACTCGATGATACCTATACCATGGAGCATCAATTCGACGTTGAAGTTGAGTGCGAGTGTTTCGGTTCTTCAAAGTATGAATTTCCTGGTCACTGGATGCGAAAAAGAACTTCCATAAAAGGCAGAACAACTCAAGTAAAAGAATTGAAAGATATTGGTAAAGCGCTACAAAACGAAGTTCAAAACAATTCAAATGTCCCTTTACCTGTTTTTGGTTTTTACGGCACAGGCAGACTATGGAAACAAAAATCTCTTTCATCTAAAAAAGTTGAATCACTAAGTAGTTCTAGTCGACTTGAAGGATATAGAAATTGTATGGATCCTGAGTCGAGTTATAGCGCCTTTGCCAAATGGTTGAAAGATGAAACTATAGCTGATTATGAAAGAAGGCTAAGCATCATTGAGCGCTCAGGTTTCAATGCAAACTCTGTAATTTCAGGTAATAGTGTTAGAGGCAGGTTACTTAAGGCTCTTGAGAATGCAGTAAATTCAGTTCTGGAGCCTAGTGGATGGACGAATATACGATACAGTGCAACTATAGGCGATATAGTCGCATCACACCATGAGCAGGGCGACATTCCCGTATCTAGTCTAAGTGACGGTGTTAGAAACATGATTGGCTTGGTCTCTGACATTGCTTATCGTTGTATAAGATTAAATCCTCAGTTAGAAAGTGACGCCACTTTAGAGACCGAGGGAGTTGTTCTGATTGATGAAGTCGATATGCATCTACATCCTCAATGGCAATTAAATGTAGTCAATAGCTTGAGGAAGGCATTTCCAAACATCCAATTCATCGTTACAACCCACAGTCCCCAAGTTATCGGTGGGGTATCCCCCAAGAATATAAGTTTGATTAGAAAGCAAGGAAATGATTACTTCCTAGAGAGCCCTAAACAAGCATACGGCCTTTCCAGTAATGATATTTTGGATGAAATAATGTCTCAGTCATCACAAAAGACTAGCCTTTCTCGAAATGAACACGTCGAAACAAGACTCAGAGAAATACAGAATCTTATAGAAGATAAAGAATACGAGACTGCAGAGAGAAAAATTGAAGCATTAAAGTTAGAGTTAAACGGTGATATTCCAGAGCTGATAGAAGCGACCATATCTATCGACCTTTCCAAATGGAATTATTAAGTATGTATGAAATCAAGAAAAATCCTCAACCTAATTCATTAACAACATACAAGTATGATCCAAATGCTTCCTATAACAATCTCACCGCCGATGTAAAAACAAACTTAAAAGAATCTTTATTGGATGAACAAGGCCATTTATGTGCATATTGTATGGGGTCGATTAAAGTTGACGCGATGAGAATAGAACATTGGGCATCGCAAACCAATAATCCTAATTTGGAACTGGACTACTCTAATATGCTTGCCTGCTGCCAAGGAAATCAAGGACAAGACCCGAGCTTTTATATATGTGACAAAAGAAAGGCAGATTCTGATTTAAAATATAACCCAAGCAACCTACGTCACTTTATTCTCACTAGGCTTTATTATGATGGTCAGGGCCAGATAAAATCTCTTGAGGTTGATTTTGACAAACAACTAAATAATGTTTTAAATCTTAATGATACTCGCCTTATAAAAAATAGGCAATCTGCAAGAAGAATTGTTAATGAACGCCTAAATAGAAACTCAGGAACCCGTAAAAAAAGTACTATTAAAACATTGATTCAAAATCTAAAAGAGCGAAACGATAAATACAGTTTCACACCTTATTATGGCTATTTAATCTATCACCTTGAGAATAAAATAAGGTGACGTCTATAAAGTTATCGCATATAGAACATTTATTTTTCAGCCTCTTATAGTAGATAAATACGTAACCGTTCACCAAGGCCCTATTGACAGGCAGCTTTGAAGTCGTCGAGCAGAGGATAGGACGTTTTGTTCAGCGTCGCTTCGAGAATGGCGCGGAGCCAATTCAGTGGATTCAGCTTTTGTTTCCGGCAGGTTTCGACGATGGTGAGTATACGTTGTCTGAACAGTTCCCCTCGGTGAGACCACACACCATAGCTGCCTTTTCGCCACAGCACATAGCTTCGCAATGAACGCTCTGCTTCATTGTTAGTGAGGGGGACGCCATCGTGACTGAGGAACACCCAGCACATGTCATCGTGTTTTAGCAGCAGCTTACACCGGTTCTGATAGCGGGGAGTAACACAACGCCTTGATGCCAGTTCAAGTTGCTCTCGCCAGGCGATGCGTAGTTTTTCCATCCGGTCCAGGTATCGCTTTTCACTTAGTGCGTTACTCTCATACCGGTGTTGCAGCCGGAACAGTATGCGAATGAGCCTGACTAACGTTGTTCCATAGGTTTTATTCGTACCCCAGCTTTCCGCCAGCGCATTCATGTTTCTTAAGATATGCGCCCAGCACAATTGTCGGTGGTCTGAATCGATGTAGTGATAACCGGCATACTGGTCAGTAACAACAATGTTTTCCGGATTATCGCCGAGTAGTTTCTTTGCCGCCCAGGCGCCACGTGAGAAGTGCGTCATAAAGCATGATAACTCTGCTGTGCAGACCTGCCACATCCAACGGTTTTCGTTGCCACGCTGATGACGGGTTTCATCGCAGTGCACCACCGCCTCAGTGCGCATCGTCTCTTTGATATCCTGATACGCTGGCGTCAGTACTGAACTAACCCGGCCCTGCGCTTCAGAGATAGCACCGCGACTGAACGATAAACCGAAGTTCTGTTGCGTGTTCCGGCCCAATTCGATCACCCATTTCGGTTCAATCCGATCACTGATTTCGGTTTAATCCGATCGCTCATTTCGGACTTATCCGATCAAAATTGACGTTTTTCCGAAATCACTGATCGGAATACCGAAACCCTCCTCTTTTTCTCATTAAATCAATTGGTAAGCTCATCTTCATATTATTTTGAAGGAATGGGCTGTCATGGCGAGAAAGAGAACCGATATGAAAAAGATAAAAGACGTTTTGCGTCTCAAGTTTGAACTGGGGTTGAGCAATAGGGACATTGGTCAATGTCTGAGTTTAGGACCTGCTACAGTCAGCGAAATCCTCTCACGCTTTAAATCAAGCGGATTATCGTGGCCGCTACCGGATAGCCTCAGCGATAAACAACTCGAAGCCACGCTTTATAACAGTGAAGCTGTACGCCGGCAAAAACGCTTGCCCAATTTCCTGCACCTCCAACAGGAATTGAAGCGTAAGGGCATGACCAAGCTGATATTGTGGGAAGAATATTGCGCTGAGGATAGCGCGACTGCCTACGGATACACCCAGTTCTGTGAACATTATCAGCGTTGGCTGAAAACCCAGAAGCGCAGTATGCGTCAGCATCATATCGCTGGCGATAAGCTCTTTATTGACTACTGTGGGCCGACTGTCCCGATAGTCAATCCCGATACCGGAGAGATACGGTACAACGCACAAATCTACGTCGCTACATTAGGCGCAACCAACTATACCTACGTTGAGGCTGGCCGCTCACAACGTGAAGAGGACTGGATTATGGCGCACGTCAGAACGTTCCAGTATCTGGGTGGCGTTCCTCGGCTACTGGTGCCGGATAATCTCAAGGCTGCGGTCTCCAAAGCCCACCGTTATGCACCAACACTCAATGAAAATTACGCAAAGATGGCGCGACACTATGGTTGCGCCATCGTGCCAGCACGACCTTATAAGCCCAAGGATAAAGCCAAAGCCGAAAATGCGGTATTGATTGTTGAACGCTGGATATTAATGCGCTTACGCCATGAAACGTTTTACACCCTGTCGGCCCTGAATGCGCGTATCAAAGTGTTGATGGAAGACCTGAATAACCGGCCTCAACGCCTGCACCCAGGCTCCCGTCGTGAGCAATTTGAATTACTGGACAAGCCCGCCTTAACACCATTACCCACTCACCCTTACGAATACATCGACAGTAAACGGGCCAAAGTTGGCCCTGACTATCATGTGCTCTACCAAAAACATGCGTACTCTGTGCCGCATACGTTGGTGGGCGAAACCGTGACTATCGAAGCCAGTGGTCACCTGGTGAGTATTTATCATCACAATCAACTCATCACACAACACGCAAAATCACCGCAGCAAGGAGGCTTCTCTACGCAAAAAGAACACATGCCAGACAGTCATGTTAAGCAACGCTTCAGTGCCGAGCGCTTGATAAATTGGGCTGACAATATCGGTGCGGGTACGCGAGGCGTCATTGAATGGCACATCCACAGTCGCAAGCATCCGGAACAAGCCATAAAAAGCTGCTTAGCCATTCTTAACCTGGCCAAGCAATACGGTGCGGCCCGGCTTGAAGCCGCCTGTCAAAAAGCACTACTGCTTGAGCGGCCGCATCGCACGGTGGTGTTGAACCTGCTGAAGCACCACCAGGAAGGCATACCCGATACTGCAACCGAGCAAGAAGAACTGCCGGTTACTCATCACAACATCCGTGGCCAACACTACTATCAATAGGATAACTCATGACACAATCTCAACTACAAGAGCAACTACGCAGCTTACGCTTAGGGCACTTCGCCCAAGCGTTACAGCAACAACAAGGGCAAGCCACCACTTACGAGGATATGAGCTTCGAGGAACGACTGGGGTTATTAGCCCAACACGAAATTCACTGCCGTCAGTCTACTAAGGTGAAACGACTCCTTAAGCAAGCATCACTGCGCCTTGATGCACATGCCAGCCGCTTGGAATACCGCAGTGAGCGTGGCTTACGTAAAGATAAAATCGGCTCGCTACTCAGCGGACAATACCTGCACCACGCGCACAATATCATCATCACGGGGGCCACTGGCTGCGGCAAAACCTACCTTGCCTGTGCATTAGCCAAACAAGCCTGTGAGCAACACCATGCCGTCCGCTATTACCGTTTAGGGCAACTCCTTGATGAGCTAAACATCGGCCACGCCGATGGCAGCTACCGTCAACAGCTGGCCCAAATTGCTAAGAAAAAACTACTCATCCTGGATGACTGGGGAATGGAAAAACTCAACGTACGACAAGCCAATGACCTGCTCGATGTGATGGAGGAGCGATACCAAAACACCAGCACCATCATCGCCAGTCAGTTACCGGTTGCTGAGTGGTACAAGTTGATGACCAATCCCACCGTCGCCGACGCCTTACTCGACCGTTTATTACACAATAGCCATCGCATTGAACTCATGGGAGAGTCGATGAGAAAACTAGACCAATCCGATCACTTAAGGTAAAACTGGCAAGGACGAAAAAGAAGATGGAAAAGTGATCGGATAACTCCGAAACGCCTGATCGAATTCACCGAAATACGCATCTGTTCGAGCTGCTGCTGGATTTTACTGATACTCTGGTGAAACTGCCCCGACTGCATTGCCACATAGGCTAGCAGGTTATTTCCCATCTGCCCCTGATTCACGTTGTCAGGTAGCGTTGCTTTTAC
>Ga0207902_1000057_pt1 | contig 62379 bp, 55 predicted proteins | sample LinPmetageLP45_FD_184056 | JGI IMG/M metagenome (GOLD analysis project Ga0207902, IMG submission 184056) | Marine viral communities from the Pacific Ocean - LP-45 (SPAdes) | ecosystem: Environmental > Aquatic > Marine > Oceanic | place: Pacific Ocean | collected 2011-06-12
CCAGTTTTTCCTGGCAGCCATAGCGATACGGTACCACCTGATCCCATTCCGAACTCAGAAGTGAAACGTATTAGCGGCGATGGTAGTGTGGGGTTTCCCCATGTGAGAGTAGCACACTGCCAGGTCCCATTCGAAGAAGCCCTTGTCGAAAGACAAGGGTTTTTTTATGTCTAATAGAAAATAATATTAGCAGTTACGCCGTAGTAAAAAACTGAGCGTACTGCAGGTCCTCCTTGCGCGCTCATTCCAAAAAAGAAGCATGATAAAAAGCATCATGATTCTGCACCCCGTGGTATATGAGCCACCGAACTCAGAAGTGAAACGTATTAGCGCATGCCGAGACTCGGCGACCAGTAACTGGCGTGGGGATATTGTGGGGTTCCGGTGACCGGCCCAGTCCCATGTGAGAGTAGCACACTGCCAGGTCCCATTCGAAGAAATTGCTTCACAACGAAGCCTAGCCTAACGGATAGCCCTTTTTTTATGCCTTTAGAAAAGTGGGAATTAGCGCGAAGCCCGTTGCTAGAAGTTACCACGTAGCTTACTTATGCTGTTTGACTGACTTCCAGCCGTATCTAGATCTGCAACACAATATGTTAATACGCCACTACTGAAAACTATGATTAAAGTGAGTCTCTTAATTACGTACCATAGTAAGTTATACAGAAGAAAATAATAAAATCATGTGAGACTAGTAGGTTAAGCTACATATTTCATGCCATAGCTTATCTGTCTGCTTTAAGACATAAGCTTTCAATTTAAGTAATTTAGTTATCCCCATAAGCCTCACCAGGTAAATTATGAACATGAAAGTATATGTGGGCATAAAGCCCACTTAAGTTGAAGCAATGACTATTAGAAACTATATGCGTACGACAGGTTCATGAAATCCAATCCAGGGTTATTACTGTTAAATCCCCCATTAGAGAAGTGCATGTAGCGCAAGGCGACGTGTTGGCTTTCATCAAGTTCAAGCACTAAACCTAGCCTGTCTTCAAATTGGTAGTTAGAACCTATATCTTTGCCTGCTACTTTCTCATCATTGATGAAACTTGCCCCTATACCTGCTTCAACAAACAGAGGGTAGTCATACACGGTGCTAATTTGCTTCATAAAAATTGGCGTTATTGATAGCGCGTAGCTTGTGCTATGTTTATTGTCTTCACCGTATTCCCAATGGTAAGCGCTAAGCTCCCAGTACAGTTTGATATCACCAAACCATCCAGTGCTTAAGTTGTGTTCTAATGGTCGATAGGCAAATCGAATACCGTCGATATTGTCAAAGCCATTCATATAATCAACGCTGACGGTTTGTTTGGCTTGCGCTAAGTTAGGCAGAAAAAGCAAAGCTAGGACGGTAAGTTTGAATGTATTTTTGAACATGTTGTCTCCTTAATATGTAAGGAGAAAGCAAAATCATTACCAGAAATGAAAATCTATAATTTTCAGGGGGTTAAAGTCAATTGGAATGCTTATGTGTTTTTAGCTACTTAAGAATTTTCTTGAAATAAGTAATTATTACAGGGGCTTCCACACTTCGTCTTTCTCAATATTTTGTTCTGTTCGAAACCTTTCTACCAGCTCTTCAGGTAGAGCAATATCGTATTTTTCGTAGATGTTAGATATCAAGCTTTGGTTATTTATTAAGAATACGTTTAGCTCTTTAATTATTTCGGGGTGGCGTAAAGTGGATAATAGAAAAGGGACATCAATAAAAGGAAGTGTAATATCAACGGAAAAGGGACCCAGTTGAGGGTAACTCTGCATAAAATATTTTCCAACGTGATATTCAACATCTACAGCATCGACTTCTTTATGTTGAAGTAGTGAAAGCGCATTATAAGTTTCTTCAATGGGAACTAAAGATAAAAGGTTGTCATCAATTCTGCTTTGCCATTTAACCGGTGTAAACCCTTGTGGTATAGCTAACTTCTTAATGAAATTTATCCCTTTTCCAATATCTTCTGACCTAACAAGTGTTCCAGATAACGTATGAGTAATAGGTTTCGAATAGGTCTTCTCGAAAGCGGTAGTATCTGCGCTATTCCAACGTGGGTTATCAGGATAGACGAAATCTACATTCCCTTTATTTAATTCAATTTGTAACCTTCGAACAGGCATGTCTAAATAAACGAATTCATGCCCTGAGGCATCAGAAAAGGCTTCTAAAATTGCCCACCCTACGCCTTTATCAACTTTAGAAGTGAAATCATAGTGAGGAAAGTACTCAATATTTTGAGCACCAATAATGTACTGTTCTGCTTGAGCTAAGTTGCCGCCGAAAATAATGAGAAGGCAGTAGAAAGTCCGTTTTATATAGCCCACTGGTGTTACCTTATTAATGAATACTATTTTTTTAACACAGAGATTAATAATAGCCCATAAACGGTTATTCAGGCTGCCAAATGTCTTTATCTTCAATACTAAATTCAGTTTGAACCTGTTGTGTCAGTGCTTCTAATGTAGTCATACCATAGCGTACTTTGATCGAATCAATAATTGCTGGGTTATTATTTATAAATGCATTGAGTTCCTCAATGACTTCCTGGTGTCTTAAAGCAGAAAGCATAAAAGGGATCTCGTTATGGGGTAGAGTAATGTCTAATATGAAAGGGCCTATTTGCGGCGACTGATTAGAGTAGTAATTTCCCACATGGTATTCGAAGTCTAAGGCGTCTACACGCTCTAATTGTAGTAACGACAAGCCTGCAAAAGTATCAGAGATAGACACTATTTTAATGAGGTTTTGATCTAATCTTGCTTGCCAATTCACTGGAGTGAATCCAAGGGGCATAGCAATTCTCTTAATAGCGTTGATACCTTTATTCACATTTTTTGGTTTTACAAAAGTACCTGTAACGGCACGGGTAAGTGCAACCGAAAAATATTTTTCTTTGGTGTCAGTGACATCGTTATACCAGCCCGGATTATCGGGATATACAAAATCCACATGCCCTTTGAGCATTTCCATTTGAAGACGCCGAACAGGCATAGTTAAATACGAAAATTCGTGACCAGATGCTTCGGAAAAGGCTTCAAGTATTGCCCAGCCAACACCCTTATCAATAGGTGAAGAAAAATTATAATGGGGGTAATATTCTATATTTTGTGAGCCTACAATAAATTTTTCAGCAGTTGCCGCTGTACTAATCCATATCAGTAATAGGCAAAACAACCCCTGTTTCATATCGAACTCCTTGTCATGTTGATACTACAATACCTGAGACTATAAAACGCGTATATACGCAATTGGATTTAATGAAAGTCTCTTGATGGCATACTGATATCCTCAAGCCATGGTGTTCGGTCTATTAATTTTCCCGCAATAATATGAATAACCCCCTCCTTCGAGCGTTCAATAATTCCATCAACTTGCATAAGCTTAGCCTTTAAAAAGGTCTTATGCTGGGCGCGAGAGGTAGCCTGCCATACTACAACGTTAATATTTCCAGTATGGTCTTCTAACGTTAAAAATGTAACCCCAGCTGCACTGCCTGGTGCTTGTCGCCCGGTCACGCATCCAAGTATTTTTACAATAGATTTATGAGGCTTTTTAAGTAAAGCTTTAGCTGGGGTAATAAAACCTAGCTCTCGCTCTCTGTGCAACAGTGCTACAGGGTGGTCGTTAACCGAAAGCCCTATAGAAGCATAATCTTCAATTAAGGTTTCTGCTACGCTTGGGGCAGTATTGAAAGTGTCCTCGTTATTAGTATGTTCAAACAACGGCAAATTGGCTTGCTTGTCCATTAGCCGCCAACGTGTTTGATAGCGATTACCTGCAATACTTCTAAATGCATCTGCACTCGCTAATGCTTCTAGTTCATCAGGACGTATTGCGAGGGTTCGCACACCCTCTATATTTTTATAGCCAGTTGACGGCCTGCAGCTAACAATAAGGTTTGCACTCTTTTCACTTAAGCCTTTTACAAGCGTTAGGCCAAGCTGAATTTGCTTATCGCCTTTACATTCAACAATTAAGTGTTCGTAATTTGATGCATTCACACAAGGCGCATGTACCGTAACATGATGGCGCTTTGCATCTAGTACCAGCTGTGAGGGCGTATAAAAACCCATTGGCCAACTGTTTAACAAGGCAACATAAAACTCAACAGGAAAATAATATTTTAACCAACATGATACATAAGCTAACACGGCGAACGATGCTGAGTGGGACTCTGGAAAACCATAGCCAGCAAAGCCTTTAATTTGTTCGAATAGATTATTTGAAAAAGAGGCATCGTAGCCTCTCGATACCATGCCTTTTATCAGCTTTTCTTTAAACTCAAAAATTCGGCCGTCTTTTTTCCAGCTAGCCATCGCGCGACGTAATTGATCTGCTTCACCGCCACTAAAGCCTGCCGCAACCATGGCCAGTTTTATCACTTGTTCCTGAAAAATTGGAACACCCATAGTACGCGATAACACTTCTTTTACTTCTTCAGAAGGGTAGGTTATGGCTTCTTTTCCATGCCGTCGTAGAAGATAAGGATGCACCATATCCCCTTGAATAGGGCCGGGTCTAACAATAGCTATTTGCACCACTAAGTCATAATAACGGCGAGGCTTTAAACGAGGAAGCATCGACATTTGTGCGCGAGATTCAATTTGAAATACGCCGACGGTATCAGCTTGGCAAATCATATCGTAAACCTGTTTGTCATCGCCTAATTTGGTAATGAAAGGAATATCTATATTGATAGGGAATTGCTTGTTAAGTAAGTCAAAGGTACGGCGAATGGCGCTTAGCATGCCCAAAGCTAATACATCAACTTTAAGTAGTCCTAGCGTTTCAATATCATCTTTATCCCACTGAATAATAGTGCGCTCTTGCATAGAGGCGTTCTCAACAGGAACCAACTCATACAGTGGCCCTGAACTAATAACAAAACCACCAACGTGCTGAGAAAGATGCCGAGGCGTGCCGAGAAGTTGCTCGGTGATACTAATTAGAAGTTTTACCCTTTCATTTGCCGGGTCGAGCCCTAAATTCGCAAGCTGAGACTGCCAAGGAATGACACTGTCGCGGCGATTAATTTGCTTCATCACAAAGCTTAATTGCGACTCACTGAAGCCCAAGGCTTTACCTACATCTTTAAACGCTGATTTAAAGCGATAGCAGATAACCGTAGAAGCAATAGCAGTTCTTTCTCTGCCATATTTTTCATAGATATATTGGATAATTTCTTCACGACGTTGGTGCTCGAAATCTACGTCGATGTCAGGCGGTTCGTTTCGTTCTTTAGAGATAAAGCGTTCAAAAAGCACATTGATTTGTCGTGGATCAACGGCGGTAATCTCTAAGCAATAACACACAATAGAGTTAGCTGCCGAACCCCTGCCTTGATAGAGGATTTTGCGCGATTTGGCGAATTGAACAATGTCATAAATGGTAAGAAAAAAGTACTCGTACTCTTGTTCGCGAATCAGTGAGAGTTCTTTTTCAATAAGTGCCCTAAGCACATCGCTCAGGCCATCTGGGAAACGCACTTTTATGCCGGCTTCTACACGCTCTCTCAAATATGTAGTGGGCGATGCACCTTTGGGTATAAGTTCAGAAGGATATTGATAGCGTAGCTCTGCTAACGAAAATAGACAGCCTCTCGCCACGTCAATAGCATTGGCAATCCACTTTTCAGGGAAAAGCTTTTTTAATTTTGAAACGGTACGCAAGCTACGCTCGGCATTGCTTAATGCTGCTCGCCCCAATTTACTTACTTGCGTATGTGCTTGGGTGGCATGAAGAACATGTTGAAGTGGAAGGTTATCTACATGGTGCATAAGCACGCCAGTGCAAGCAAGAACAGGAAACTCGAATTTTTCCTGTAGTTGTGTGTAAGTCGCAAATCGACGATGGTCATACCCATCGAGTAAACGTTGTGCGCCTATGTATGTTTTTATATTGGGTTGGCTGGTTAGCCAAGTCGCCCAGTAATTATCTTTTTCTTCTTGTGTACTAGGGATCCATATTAGCGTGCAATGACGTATCGTCCGCAAATCCCATTCTGCAAGTTGATACTCACCTTTTTGGCTGCGTCTTCTTGCATTAGTAATTATGCGGCAAAGTTCGGTATATGCCGCTTTATTGGGGCAGAGTAATACAAAAGAGAATGCATTATCGAAACGAAAGTAGCTGCCGACAATGAGCTTAATAGGGAGTTTTTGCTGTGTGATTTCAGCATAAGCACGCACCACGCCCGCCACAGAACATTCATCGGTAATCGCTAACGCTTCGTACCCAAGAAAAGAGGCGGTAGTCACTAACTGTGCAGGAGAAGATGCGCCTGTTAAAAAGCTATAGTGGCTTTGACAAAAAAGCTCACTATACATTAGCTGTAAACCCCTTGTGTCCACCAACTGGCTTTTGCATCTTTAAAAACTAACAAGCGCACGCCGTGACTAGTTTCGGCTATAAAATAATCTTTTTGGCTAGCAGCGCTACTCCACCACTGTGTCTGAAGTCGAATAGGGCCAAAGCAAATGCGTGTCGCTAGGTTTAGGGGCATAGGGTGTTGAAACAAGAAGGCAGGTGCTATATCAGCTGTATAAGCAGGTGTAGTTTCCACGACCTGATTTACTGTCATGCCTTCAAACGTGTGGCTGTTTCCCGCTTTAGGATGAAGCGTACTGGCATCGCCTAATTTGGCTTTTAATCTTCCTATAAGTTGCTTTTGTGCCACGGTGGTAAATCGATGTGAAAAGAAATCATTTCCATCGTTTTCAATGGGCTCGAATTGCTGGCAAGTTAGGGATATAGCAATGGCGGGTTCCGGCAGTAGAAGCGTCTCAATTTTAAGTTCAATCAGCGCCAACCAGTCCTTTTGTGCTGCAAAAGGCATAGCCCCATTAACCTCTATTGATAAGGGCTCTTCTTCTCTAAAGTGCACGCGAAAAATAATAGATGAGGTGAGTAAATTTCGTGCGCGTAAGTAGTGCTCTAGCGTAACTAGTAGGGACTTAATACTCGGCAATAAGTGTTGAGTGTTCTCCACTTCAAACGATAGCGTTTTCGTTCGCTGAAATTTTTCCGAAGGCCTGAATAAAACATATTTTGGGAAGGTTTCCCCCCTCAGGGCGGTTAAATAACGAATAGTATCGTTTGAGAAGCGCTGTCCAAGTTCATGAACAGGAAGTTTAAGCAGTTGGCCTACCTGCCTAACACCTACTTTAGCAAGTGTGGCGATGGTTTTTGAATCAAGCGAGGTCTGCTCTAGCCTACACCGTGACAATAGTAATATTATGCTTTCTTTATTATCGGTATAGCGGTTTGTTTTATTGTGAGCGAGAAGGCGAGCTGCCTCCACCCCCCATGCTGTGGCGAAGTAATAGTGAATACCCGCAGAATGTAGTTCGCTTATAAGTACATGCCATAAAGCGTTAAGGCCACCGTAATACTGCAGTAAATTATCAAGTCGAATGGCGATGGCGTTATGAGCATCAATTACAATATCTGATGCCAGTGGGTATAACCGATGTGCAAGAAATAGAAGCGTCTCCTTTTCGGTGTCACGGTTAAATCCAAGAATGTGCACGTGTGGACAAAGCGCAGCAGCTTGTGCAAGCCCTTGACCACATTCAATTCCTTCTTTAATAGCCTGCGAATTAGCTTGTACTACTTGGTTACCTTGTTCGTGATAAACCACAACAGGAATTTCCCAGTCGGTGGCGCCGCCATCTTTTTTATAGGCATCAAGGGTTAACTGATAGCAGTAAAAATAAGCCCATAGCATGATTAAATCACCGAGTGTAATGTTGGCTCGGTTTTCTTATTATTCTGCATAGCCGATTGAATGGCGTGGTTGTTAGGGGTCCAAGAATGGGGGATCACAATATTCGATACGGGCCATCCATGACGCTGCTTAATGATATTAACAACCAATTGCGCATCACGTATATGCAGACTTAAATCAAGAGCAATTGGAAAAGAAGCCCCTTGTTGATGAGGGGAAGTAAAAAGTAAGCATAGGGTATCGTTATGCGATGCAGCCACTTGTAAGCGCCGAGCTGCTTTTGCATTCATAGTGTTATTCCAAAGCAATACGCAATGACAAGCTGCACTTTTTAAGCATTGCTCTGCTGCCCACAAGGCTTCTTGATCTGTTTTTGGAAGCACGACAATGACTTGTTCTAAGTCTACGCCTAAGCCGCTTAACCAAGGTGCTTGGAGCTGAGCGGGTGGTTTTATAAACACACGCAGTTTGTGCGCCCGATGTGTAGTTAAAACTTGTTTAAAAAGCGTGATTTCCCCAATACCGGTTAATGACGCAATTCTGACTACTCCGGAAGTTGCGATACCACCGTGCAGAGCCTCATCTAAAACACGAGTACCCAGCAAAAACTTGTTTTCGCTTATAGGCTTCTCTCGAGCTCGCCATATATGAGGGTGCTTATCAAAAAGCGCCGCTTTTGAACGAGTTTCATTAATGGGTGATATAGGAATATTCATAACACTATAATACTGTATATATGTACAGCATTATAGTGTAGAGGTTTGTCTTTTCAAGATGAGGCGAATAGTTAACGCTGAGAAGACATCTAACTATCTGAAAAAATTACTTAAATTTTTACGCTGTGCTGGCATCGTTACTGGTCGGGCTTTTTTTAGTGTTTCCGCCAACCGAGCTAGTAATTAATTGGCAGGCCGCTATAAAGCCATCAGCGCTGTTTTTAGACCAAGCCATACGAATGGGGCCAGGCATTTCTTTAATCACGTCTCGCACATCGCTTTGTGATACCTCGGTGCTGCTTAATGCAGAATCTAATGCTTCTTCTAACGTAGCGCCTTTTTCACAGCACGCCATTACAATACTAGAGAAGTTAAGCATAAGCGGCATAAGAGCAGTATGTTGTTGCTGACTTATCAGGCGGCTTTTATAAGCACTTTCGATACGAGCTGAATAAGTTTTTTCTAGCGCATCAGTAACTAACAGTAAATTTTTATAAGCATGGTTAACTTTATTACCATTTTGTTTTGCAGATGAGCGCGTAAGCGTAAGTTCACGTTGTAGCGTTTGCACACGAAGCGCTAGATAAATCAAAAACAGGACAAGTAGTCCTATGATCCCGAATGCAAATATCATTATCTTGCCGCCTTTTGTTCTTCTATGAATTGGTTAATTTTTTGCTCTAAAATGAATAATGGCACAGAACCATTTTCTAATACTGCTCGGTGAAATTTACGTACATCGAAATGCTGACCTAGCGCAACCTCAGCCTTTTCACGTAGCGCCTTTATTTTAATTTCACCAATTTTATAAGATAGGGCTTGTGCTGGCCATGATATGTATCGGTCTATCTCAGTATTCACATTATGCTCTGACAAAGCCGTATTGGACATCATAAAATCAACAGCTCTTTCGCGGCTCCATCCCATGGTGTGCATGCCGGTATCTACGACAAGGCGACACGCGCGCCACATTTCGTAGCTTAAGCGACCGAAATTATCATAGGGGTCTTCATAAATACCCGCTTCAATCCCTAAGAATTCAGAATACAAACCCCAACCTTCACCAAAAGCTGAAATATAAGTGTTGCGGCGTACCATGGGTAAATTTTCTAATTCCGCCGCTAAAGATATTTGCAAATGATGCCCAGGCACAGCCTCGTGCAAGGTAAGAGCTGGAAGGGCATAAAGCGGACGCTTATCTAGCGCATAAGTATTTACCCAGTAGTAACCGGGTTGATCGTCTCGACTAGGGTGAATATAACGACCCGTGGTGTACTTCGGGGCGATACTATCGGGTACAGGAGCAACGCCATAAGGCGTACGAGGTAAATATTCAAAGAGCGAAGGTAATTTTGCGTCCATCTTTTTCGCAATAAAAGAAGCCTCTTTTAGCAGTTCTTCTGCGCTGGAGGCATAAAACTGCGGATCTTCACGTAAAAAGGTAATGAACTCATTAATACTGCCATCGAATTCAAGGCTATCTACCACGCTTTGCATTTCAGCTCGAATACGCTTTACTTCTTTTAAGCCAAGGGTGTGAATGTCTTCAGGGCTCATATCTGTGGTGGTGTAGTGCTTGGCGCGGTTAGCGTAATAAGCTTTGCCATCAGGCCATTCGTTAGCAGCAATGGCGGCTCGGGCGCCAGGAATATACTCATCAACCATGAAGTCATAAAATGCTTGGTAAGCAGGGAAAACGCTGGTGGTAATGGCTTTTTGGCCTAGTTGGGCTAACGCAGCTTGTTGTGAAGCATCAATATGTTTTGGAAATCGAGTAAATGGACTGTAGAAGCCACTTTTCACTGGGTCGTCCATAATATAAGCGGCTACCGCATCTTCGAAGCCTTTAAGAACCACTTTAGGTTGGGTGTAACCCTCTTTTAGCCCTTGGCGCATATAGGCGATTTGTTGTTCAAAGTAGGGGGTAAGTGCATTCAAACGAGACAGGTAAGCGTGATAATCCTCCACCGTTTTAAATACAGATAAATTTGGCAAGGATGCCATGGCACCATGAAAACCGTATTCGGAGTTTATGGGGACAAGATAAGCGCGAAAGTGATATTGGCTAATATAGTTCTCTAGTCGATATTGCTGCATAAGTAAGGAAATAAACGCATCATCAGATAGGTTTTCCTTAGAATACGCCTTTAACGCTTTACGGTACGCTTGCCATTGTTGATCTTGCGTTGCTAACCCTTCTGGTGAAATATCGGGTAGCTTGTTATTTTGTGAATTATCACCTTGTCTTGAGGCTAGAAGTGGGGAAACACTAATCTCATATTCCCAAATTTCATCTAACAACGCATAAAATGACTTATCCTCATTGGCATTCGCCATAGAAGAAAAGCTATTCATAGCCAGCGTAAAAAGTAACAAATAACGATACATTAGAGCCTCCGGTAACCTTAAGCCGGATTATCTCGGCGGGTTACTCTTTGTTAGGTGTATAAATTGGGCTAGGGAAAGGCATCACTTTATCAGACTTATTATCTAATTTAGTAATTTTGGCCGTACCTTTTTTACTGACCGCATCAATTCTAAGGATGTTATGCATAGGAATGTAAGTACTGGTAACGTCTGAGAACTCTGATTTGAGCTTTTCATGGCTGGGATCTACCACTATGCCGGTATGGGTATCCCACACAAATTCACCTATTTCTACAAATCCAAATAAGCCACTTTGAGAAAGTGATTTGACGTACACATCGTAGCGCTCCCCATTACTGACGAACTGCACGCGATACAAAGGGTCTGTTTTTGTCATAAGTTGTCGTTAATTTCATGATGGTTTGAAGAGCGTGAATATTACAATGGTCTATGAATACGGGCAATGGTCGAAAATCCCTTGGCTTAAACGTTACGGAATCGCTTGGGTAAGGTATTATGTAAAGACCTTAAAAATAGTGGAAATACAATGATAAAAAAACTATTACTTGGAAGTGCGATGACGGCGATGGCATTGGCGGCCACTGCGCACAACCATGAAACGACAGAAAATAGCTTTAACCCTGATACTCAGCGTATAAAGTCACACTTATTTTTCTTAGCCGATGACTTACTTGAAGGTCGTGATACGGGTTCTCGAGGGCATGAAATTGCCGCGTTATATATTGCGACAGAATTCGCAAAATACGGTTTGAAGCCAGCGGGTACCGACGGTTACATGCAGCAGGTGAGCTTCCGTAAAGCCAATTTATTGCAAGAGTCCCCCGAATTTACGCTTAACCGTAATGGCGAAAAAATTGATTTTGCTTATCCCAAAGAATATTTAGCGGGTCCTAGTTTACTTAGTGTAGATGCTAATGTTTCTGGCGAACTTGTGTTTGTTGGCTATGGCATAGTAGCTGACGAATTGTCTCACAACGATTATGAAAATATCGATGTGGAAGGCAAAATTGTGGTTTCCCTAGCCGGTAAACCAAGTGATTTTCCTTCGGAAGAAGGTGCTCATTTTGCTTCAGGGTATCAAAAGCAAAAATACGCCGCTGAGCATGGTGCAATTGGTATGATCACCATCACCACGCCTAAAAACGAAAAAGTTCGGCCTTATCAAAGTCGCTTAAGCTATATTCATACACCGCGTATGGCATGGTTAAATGACGAAGGCCAGCCTGCCAATACCTTCCCACAAATTAAAGGCGGTGCTTATTTAAGTGAAGCTGCGGCAAAAACCTTGTTTGAAGGTGCAGAACGAGAACTTGATGATATTTATGCCGATCTTGAAGCCGATAAAGTTCCAACAGGCTTTGCGTTACCTGGCACAGTTAGCTTAAGTAAAAAGAGCACTCACGAAGTAGTGACTAGCCCGAATGTTGTTGGCGTGCTTGAAGGTTCAGATCCAGCACTTAAAGACGAATACGTTGTTTTTTCGGCGCACTCAGATCACATCGGCTTCGCGAAAACAGTTAAAAAAGACAATATCAACAACGGCGCTATGGATAACGCATCTGGCACGTCGGTAATGCTAGAAACCGCACGCTTATTCAGTGAAATGGACGTAAAACCTAAACGTTCGATATTGTTTGTGTCGGTAACAGGTGAGGAAAAAGGGTTGTTAGGAGCAGATTATTTTGCACGTAATCCGACTGTTCCGGTGACGTCAATGGTGGCAAACGTCAATCTTGATATGCCTATTTTAACGTATGAGTTTGCCGACGTAATCGCGTTTGGTGCTAACCATAGTGATTTGAAGGCCTCAGTTGAAACCGCTGCAAGTAACGCCGATATTTCATTAAGCCCGGATCCTTGGCCAGACCAAGCGTTATTTACTCGCTCAGATCACTACGCGTTTGTTAAACAAGGCGTACCAGCCGTATTTTTAGTGCCTGGTTTAACATCAAAAGATCCAGAGGTAGATGGTAGTAAAGTGTTTGGTCACTTCTTATCAACGAATTATCACAAACCTAGCGACGATATTAACCAGCCATTTAATTGGAATGCTGCTGAAGCCTTTACCAAAGTAAATGCGCAAATTGGTTGGACCCTAGCTAATCAAGAAGAGAAACCGAAATGGAATGAGGGTGATTTCTTCGGGAATACGTTCAGTAAATAACGTAGCTTTATCTTAAATAAAAAAGCAGCATGTCTATGCTGCTTTTTTGTAGGTAACGTGCGAACTACGTTATGCGATTTGAAAGCCCATTGAGGCTAAACATAACCTGTATCGATGTAACGAGATAGAGTCGTTGTTGATATTCGCTAGAGAAAACATTCTAGCCTTATACCACCATGATGATTGTACGCAAATGAGCGATGTTGCACTTGGAAGATGATATTAGAGAATATTTAAACTTATTTTTTTACTAATACAGAACTAGTAAGCTTTTTTTTACTCTAAAGTAGGGATTACATGGAATTTTTACGTTTGAGTTATCAGTTAGTAAAAAAGTATCTTCTAAATATTTAATGGCATCATTATGTTTCAGCACTTTATACTGACGCGCTTTAATCTTAGGAAAAAAGGTTGGGATGAGACAAAATCTCAATCTAAAGTTTTAACCGACAAGTGGATGGAGAATAGATTAGAGCTGTTTGAACAGTATTGCTATTCTTCGATAAAAGCGCAAACTAAAAAGGATTTTGAATGGTTAGTGTTTTTCGATAAAACGACACCACAAATCTTTCGTGAAAAAATTAGTGAGCTCTCTTCAAATTTTTCCAAATTCATACCTATTTATGCAGATGGAATGGACGATTTTTTACCGTCTATTACCAGAGAAATAAAAACTCGTCTCACAACGCCTTATTTAATTACAACGAGGCTAGATAACGACGACAGTCTTCATCAAGATTTTGTAAAAGAAGTACACAATCAATTCTCTAAGCAAGAGTTTAGAGTTATCGATTTCGTTGACGGATATACGCTACAGGTTTCGCCACGGGTAAGATTTGGTCTCCATTCACATGTTCACAACCCATTTATGAGTTTGATTGAAAAGAGTGAAAACTTTAAAACAATATGGACTCAGGAAAGGCATGGCTACTGGCGCAGTGTAAAAGAAGTTACTCCTGTACGTGGTAAAAGGTTGTGGATGTCAGTTATTCACATTGAAAACAAAGTAAATGAATATAAAGGTTACGGTAACGTAGCAAAGAGCGCTATTGATTCATTTAATTTGCACCCGCAAGCATTAGAAAATTTCAAATCTAATGCTGAAGATCCTCAATTAAGTAGCGCTGGCGCTTTTAAGCATAAGCTAAGAACAAATTGGAAAGTTAATTTTAAGCTAATAAAAAGAAGGCTTATTTCTTAGTTATTTGTTACAGGTGAAGCTAGATAGGTAAATCTAATATGCTGAACGTTATTTAACCCTATACGAATTAAAAAAGAGCTGTATGAAGTGACCCCATGAAGCTGGAAATTCCTATTACTGAGGGTCACTTTATATCGAACTGTTTTATACAAACATCTGCTTAAAAGCTGCCCATTGCTCATTGAACTGCTCCGTTGGTTTACGGGTGAAACCACTTCGAATAAACAAGTTAATGCGGCCGTCGGTGTAACAAATAAGCATATTAGCAATTATCGCTTCATCGGCTGATAGGGTTTTTCCTTCACGCAACTTGCGCTCACGTAGTACCTGCTTAAGCTGAGTCTCTAGGCGTTCAAAGAGTTTTGCGATACGCGCGCGCAGTCGGTCTTGCTCTCCCATTAATGCATCACCGTTTAATATACGGGTAATGCCGGGGTTCTTTTCGGCAAAGCCTAAAATGAGGTGAAGAATTAGCTGACATCGAGTCAGCGAGTCTTTCTCTTCGTTAACTATTTTATTAATGCGGGTAAACAAGGTTTCTTCGATGAACTCAATGAGTCCTTCGAACATTCTGGCTTTACTTGGAAAGTGGCGATATAGCGCCGCTTCTGAAACGCCCACTTTTTCAGCTAATTTTGCTGTAGTGATACGTTGACCAGGGTTTGTTTCCAACATTCCCGCTAGGGCTTGCAGAATTTGGGCTCTGCGATTTGTTTTTTTGACAGCAGGCATGATGAGAGTAATTCCTCCGCAACCGGACTTAAGAAGTCCGTTCCATGTTAAGTTGGCTCAGGCCAAATCGTTATGATGAGTTCTCGTTATTATCGACACGCAGAATACTTGTATTAGCGTATATCGTTATTTTTTATTTTTAAGTGATGTTCTAAGCTTGGCTATTGAACAATATTCTTACTGTTAAATCGATTCGCAATAAGTAGTAACAATGCTTCAGCTAACTTAGGTTTTGTGGTGGCAGGTAGGTGTTTATCGCCATCGTCCCAAATCACATGTAACGCATTATTATCGCTATTGAAGCCAAGTCCGTCGGCAGTTATGTCGTTTGCCGCAATCATATCAAGCTTTTTGTTTTTCAGCTTTCCACGGGCGTACAACTCCACATCTTGGCTTTCTGCAGCAAATCCAACACAAAAAGGCTTATCAGTTCGTGTTGCAATCGTTGCTAGAATATCAGGGTTTTTAACAAAAGTAAGTGTTAACTCATCACCGATTTTCTTAATTTTATTTTCGGCAACCTGCACTGCTTTATAATCTGCTACCGCAGCCGTGGCCACAAAAATATCGCATTGAGAAACCGCTTGCTCGCATGCCACTAACATTTCATCGGCGGTAGTCACATCAATACGCTTACATCCATCAGGGGTAGGTAAGTTTACTGGCCCCGCGATAAGAGTGACGTCGGCGCCCGCTTTAACGGCCATATCAGCAATAGCAAAACCCATTTTTCCCGAGCTATGATTGGAGATGTAGCGGACCGGATCCAGTGGTTCTCGTGTTGGTCCTGCTGTAATAAGGAGGTGTTTACCCGATAAAATCTTATCGTTTGAGGTGCCTAGGCTTCGGCTGATGGAAGAAGCAATTTCTACCGGCTCCACCATACGGCCTGAGCCTACATCACCACAGGCTTGATCTCCATCAGCAGGACCTATAAATAATGCACCATGCTGCGTTAAGATACCTAAATTTACTTGTGTTGCGGTTGCTTTCCACATTTGCTGGTTCATTGCAGGGGCAATAAAAGTTTTCGCTTCTGTGGCCAAGTATAAAGTGGTAAGCAAGTCGTCAGCCAATCCATGAGCCAGCTTAGCCATAATATTAGCTGTAGCGGGGGCAATAAGTAAGACATCTGCCCATTTAGCCAACTCTATATGGCCCATTGCCGCTTCTGCAGCTGGGTCTAGCAATTGTTGATGTACTGGATTACCAGACACCGCTTGCAACGAGAGAGGGCTGACAAATTCAGCCGCAGAGCCTGTTAGTACAACACGTACATTCGCGCCTAGCGCGGTAAGCTTACGCACTAAATCTGGGGTTTTATAAGCGGCAATCCCACCACTAACACCAAGCAGAATATTTTTATTTGCTAAAGACATATTTGAAACATCATTTTTTACATAACCTAAGACTATCATGATGGCTATTTTTGCGGTAGCTGAACAAAAGTACGCTCGGTGCTTAACACGCACCAGATAGTAAGTCACTTAAACAAGAACTCGCCCAATGATCAGTCGATTATAAATAGACTACTGCGCTATAACCCTATATTCATTTGGTGTGTGAGAAACTAATCATGTCGATAAAAGTGTGGCCTGTTAAAGAAAGGCCAAGGGAAAAACTGCTTTATTACGGTGCAGAATACTTAAGTGATGCTGAGTTAATTGCCGTTATGCTAGGCGCTGGAGTGGCAGGGAAAACCGCTTTAGGTTTGGCAAGAGATCTGTTGGAGAAAGTGGGATCGCTACGAGGTGTGGTTGCGGCAAACGAAGCCGAATTTACCGATGTGAATGGCCTTGGTGCTTGTAAATTTGCCCAATTCCAAGCCGCCTTTGAGATATTTAGACGCAACTTAGAAATCCCACTTGCTCGACAAGATGTATTTAATAATGTGGATGATACAAAGCGTTATTTGCAAGCAAAGCTACGAGACTGTCAGCAAGAAAAATTCCTGCTGTTGATGTTAGACAGTCAGCACCAACTTATTGCGTGTAGAACCATGTTTACAGGCACGATTAATAGTGCGGCGGTTTATCCCCGAGAGCTTTTAAAACAAGTGATGAAAGATAATGCAGCGGCCGTGATCTTAGTTCATAATCATCCCTCAGGCGTGGCCGAACCGAGTCAGGCAGATATTAGGCTGACCGGCGAGATCCAAAATGCGATGGCAATGATCGATGTTTCTGTTCTCGATCATTTTGTGGTCGGAGACACGGAAACGGTTTCATTTGCACAGCGAGGCCTGTTAACATAGATTTTGTTAGTCATTCATCGAATATAATCTAGTCAAATCGTTGAAAATGATTTAGCATATGACTCTAATGGGTAAATTTTCTGAAAGGACTAATATGAAAAAGTCAATTATTGCATTGTTTGCAGCGGCGGCTATGTCTGCTGGTGTTAGCGCTCAAGACTCTGAAGGCGGAGCTGGATCTACAGGACTTGGCGCTGTAACTGCTCCAGTTGTAGCGACTGCTGCTGTTGTTGCTGGCGTTGTTGCTGGTATTGCTTCTAACAATTCATCAACTACTCCAGTTGAAACAGTTACATCGTGTGAAGGTACTGATCCATTAGTAGACGGTGTTTGTGTTGGTACTACTGAAACAGTAACTGTTACAGGTACTGCAACTGCTACTACAACTATCACTGTTCCAGTGACATTTACTTACGCACCGACCGTACAGTAATAATAAATAGTTTCGAAAAAGCCGCTTTCATTAGCGGCTTTTTTATTTATGCCAAGAAAGTGTTCTTATTACTAAATAACAGTTGTCGAAATTTTCAATGAAAACATCCCTATTACTGATTGCTATCAGCCTGCTATCTCTTCTTGTTTCAGGGTGCTCCTCTACCGTTAACGCCTATATTAAAACCATTAGTCTTGCCCTTGAGGATCGCACCGTTTCCTACACCGTAGATGAAATAGCGGCAAGTAAAGCAGACTTACTACAAATTAAAGCGGGTGGGCGTGATGCTGCTTCACTTGCTCTTGCTTATATTGATGGTGATAAATACCGCTGGGTCTCAGGTGATAAGGTTATTTTCACCATGCATCATGGCGTGATTGTTCGCACTGAAGGACTAGATAACGAACTGTATTATACAGGAAATTTAAAGCACAACCCCTTGGCTAGCAATGATGTTTTAGCCTACTCGTGGCAAAGAAAACTTGATTTAGAAAACGTTGGATTCGGTCTGCCTGTGAGCTCAACATGGCGAGTACACGGCGAGGAAAGCCAAACCTATCTAGGTGCTACTTTGACGGTTACTAAAATAACGGAAAGTGTTATTTTTCCAGAGACTACGCCTTATATCGACACCAACTTGGAATGGGAAAATACCTACTACCTTGACGCAAAATCGAAACAGCTTTTAGCTTCTACGCAAAAGTTTAGCCCACAAGGTGATGTATACGACATGGTCTATTTAAGTCGAGTAGTACGTTTAATGAAAAGTAAGGAGCAGTAAATAAAATGAGAGTTTTTGTTACCTTACTAATGAGTTTTTGGCTTTTACTATTTACCGCTTCTGTATCTGCCCAAGTGACTATCATAATTAATAAGCAATCTTATGAGTTTACGCAGCCGATAAGACTTAACAGTGTATTATCCATTGTGGCTGAATCTGGTGATTGGTATTGGCCAACATCAGGCATATACAATTTAAATGACGCTTATGCTGAGCGTGAGAAAGATGCTGTTTTATCAGAAATTCGTATGGTTATGAAAGACTACAATGCGAACAGCGATACGTACCGCGCATTAGAAAACCTGTATCAGCAGGTCTCTTCATGGACAGTATCTACGCGAGTCATCACGCCAATATCCTATAATCGTGCGCGTTTGATTGCTGAAGAAAATCCTATGTTTCAACCTGGGCGATATTTGCTTCGCATTAGTCCTCGTCCGTCAGTTGTGCACTTTTCTGGGTTAGTTATTAAACCTGGTGCTTATAGACACGGTAATGATCTTTCTATTTTTTCTACTGCAAAGTCAGTCACTAAAGCCTCAGACGCTGATAAAAGCCATGTTTTCGTGATTACTCCAATGGGCGAGATAGAGAAACGTGGTATTGCCTATTGGAATATTGATTACTCTCAATTAATGCCAGGCAGCCAAATTTATGTACCCATTACAGGGCAGATATTCAGTTCAACGTTGGATGCACTCAATACCCGCATCGCAAACTTAGCAGTACATAGGATCCTTCCTCAATGAGCGCTTTTCCTTATAAGAAAACATCTTTAGCACTCATCATTAGTGCATCAGCCTGTCCCGCCCTGGCTGATACAGATAACATCGACACCGAGTTTCGGGTTACTCCTTCGCAAATGGTGCAAGGCGGTAACGGGCTTATTCAAACCCCTACAGCGCGTATGCGTGAAGAAGGGGGATTAGCTGTAAATTATACCGATAACGGTGAATACCGTTTTTGGTCAGTCAATTTGCAATTATTCGATTGGATGGAAGCGACTGCTCGCTATACCGACGTACGTACACAATTTTATAGCAATGTTGAATCGTTCAGTGGCGACCAAACCCTTAAAGATAAAGGCTTAGATGTAAAATTTAGGTTGTGGAAAGAAGGCTACTACACGCCAGATATTTCGGTTGGTTTTCGCGACTTTGGCGGTACAGGTTTCTTTGAAAGTGAATATATTAACGCCAGTAAATCATTTGGGCCTTTTGATGTTCATTTAGGGTTAGGTTGGGGCTACTTAGGTACGGCAGACGATATCACTAACCCACTTTGTGAGTTTAGAGACAGTTACTGTGATCGACCCACAGGGTTTTCTGGTCGCGGCGGAAAGGTTGATTACGACCAGTTCTTCAAGGGAACAACGGCCTTTTTTGGTGGCATCGAGTATCAAACACCTTGGGAGCCATTAACCCTTAAACTTGAGTTTGAAGGTAACGATTACTCTGTAGATAGAGCGGGCGAGTTGGAGCAAGATTCTCGTTGGAATGTGGGGGCGGTATATCGCTGGAAAGACTTTGATTTCAGTATGAATTATCAGCGCGGAAACACGTTTGGTTTCGGTGTAACCTATCGCTTTAATATGAACACCATAAGCCAAGTTAAGTACGATAAACCACCCAAAACCTTAATGGCTAGGCAAGCGCCTGATACTATTGATAAAGTGGATAAATCAAGATTGTATAATACACTTGTGCAGTCAGGTGGCTTTGCATTGTCCGACGTTAATATTGATGAAGACAAAGCTGTATTTTATGGAACACAGTTTGTTTACCGTGATCAGGATGAAGCAATTGAACGGGTAGGACGCATTATTGCATCAGAACTTCCTGATTCAGTGACTGACTATCACATTGTTGAAAATAGCGGTGGTCAGCCAATGGTTGATACCACAATAGATGCTGAACAGTTTATTACGGCAGCACGCTATGAGTCGATAGATTCGGACATCACCCAGTCTTATGTAAGAACCACACCTTCTAAAGAGGTAATGGATGCTTATGAGCCCACGAATACCCACGGGCTGTTTTATGGTGCTAACTTCTTCTGGACACAATCATTCGGTAACCCTGAAGACTTCTATTTATATCAAACAGGTTTAATTTTGAATGCAGGTTATGCCCTTAATAACAAACTATCTGTTATGGGCAGTGCGCGGGTTACCCTATTAGACAACTTTGATAAATTTAACTTTCTGGTTGATAACGAAGAAACCGTATTACCACGTGTAAGAACACGAGTAAGGGAGTACGTATCAGAAAATCCCATAGGGCTAGACACGGCCTTTATTCACTATAAAGATAATATCAGTGAGAACGTATTTGGGCAGGTGTACGCGGGTTATCTAGAAACTATGTTTGCTGGTGTCGGTGGTGAGGTTTTATACCGTCCTGTCGATAGCAGATTGGCATATGGAATAGACATTAACTATGTAAAACAGCGTGATCCTTATAATCAATTGTCGACTTTAGATTACGATGCTATCACCGGCCATGCCAGTGTTTATTGGCAACCTGAAATGCTTAAAGGTACGCAATTAACGGTCAGTGCTGGACAATTTTTGGCAAAAGACAAAGGCGTTAATATCGATTTCGCAAAACGTTTCGATAGTGGAATTGTTGTAGGTGCGTATGCGGCTTTCACCGATGTCTCATCTGAAGAATATGGAGAAGGTAGCTTTACCAAAGGCTTCTATATCTCAATTCCTTCAGACTTGTTCTTACTGCAACCTTCGAAGGGGAGAGGAACATTCCCCTGGGTGCCGATTTCTCGAGATGGCGGACAAATGTTAGGGCGGCCAGTGCGTCTTATCGATTCCACTGCAGTACGCTCACCGTTTTACGACTAACTACTAAGGTAAGCACGAGGTAACGATTGCTTCGTGCTTACTTCCACCATAACTAAAGCTTATTTTTACGTGTTTTTTAATAATATTAACAACACGTTACTCGCTGCTTTCTTTTATTATTTCAATAATTTCAGTGGTTGAAATAGAAGGCGTTCGAGGCAGGTAAACCACGTCGCATATATCCTTAAACTCATCAAATTTACCGTACCAGTCATCACCCATAACCAGCACATCCGCTTTGTGTTGAATAATGTAATCACGTTTCTTTTCTAAAGATTCTTCGGTAAAAATTTTGTCGACAAAGCGCAAGGATGCGAGTAATTCCTCCCTACTGTGGTAGGGATAAATAGGAGTCCGCCCTTTTTTACTTAAATTGAGTTCGTCTGAAGAAAGACCCACTATAAGTGCATCGCCTTCTGCGCGAGCACGTTTAAGAATTCTTATGTGACCAATGTGCAGTACATCGAATGTACCGAAGGTTATAACGCGTCTCAAAATGCCACCTGATTATTAGGTTTTAAGTTATTGGGTTGTAAGATATTCGGCAATGCGGTTGCTGCATTGACCATCAGTAATGCCTACCATTTCTTGCGTGATTTTTTTGCGATTTACGCTTAATTCCATCGGCTGTTTTAAGCACTCTACTATCAACATATTCGCTTGAAAAGCATTGCTAGCTCTATGTGATATCTGGTTAAACAGGGCGATATCGGGATCTAGTCGTTTCTTTAATCTGAAATTGAAGAGGCCTGAGTAATTCCAGCGTGTATGAAAAAAGTCGCACCATACGATTGGGCGATCTATCGAAGCAAATTCAAAAATAGCGGATGATGCATCAGAAAGCATAATATCGGCGATTTGCATGAATGGCAGTAGGTCAAAGTCTTTTGCATTTGCCAAGTACACATTTTCATAACGACCCCATGCTTCAACCCTTTGCTTTTGAGATTTGTATTTAGGTTTTGTCAGGCTAAAGAAATGAGGTTTAACAATAATATTTACGTTGCTTAAGGTTTCAGGCCAATGTGGGGGAAAGCATTCGATACTTGATGGGAAAAAGGTGGGCGCATACAGTACAGTAGGCTTGTTTGAGTCTAGCCCCAATGCTGACAAGTCAATAAGTTGTTCGGTTTCATTAAATATTGGGTCGAGTTTCGCGTAGCCTGAATTTATAAAGTGTCTATCAGGGTACATTTCTTTTAGTCGTTCAAGGCGACTTTCCCCTTCAACAAACCTGACATCGAAGGGAAATTCAGAGACATCGTAATAACATGCTTTAGGGCCGATGCCGTGCAACATCAGCGCAAGGCGTGAAGTAATATGCTTTTTTTGTTCGGCATTAAAATAAGGTCGATTTCCGAATACAATCCAGTCAGCGTTACTTTTGCTGTAAAGGGACAGTGTTTCATCTTTATTTGAGATAAATTGGAATTGAAAGCCTTCTTTCTCTATGACTTCCTGTTTCAAAGCATCTAAACCAAGTTCTTGGTGTAAAACGAACTCGCATAAAACACCCGCTTTTAACAGTGTACGGGCCACAGGTATATATTGGGGAAGGTAGTAAAGGTGTTGTACATCAAAGAGGACTTTACCTAGCATTTGAAACGCTCCGACATCGCGGCGGCAAAGTTATTAAACAGACGCACCGTCAATTATTATTATTTTTATTGCGTATAATCTGCGTTTAACGCAGTATAGCGCGCGTTCGTAAAACAGTAACAGAGATTAAGCGCGATGACTTTACACTTAAGTGTAATTTTTTAGCTCTTTTTAAAAATAATCGTTATTTTTGACTAAAAATGTGACAAAAATTGAGCTTTTTTCCTTTTCTTATTGAAATTGGGATCTGTTTGCTGTATAAAATGCGCCCTCTAATTTATAGTAATACGTCATTTGATCCAGTGACCTTTTGATAGGTGGAATCGATTGACGCGACAGTTATCGTTGTTCTGGAGACAAATCAATGTCAAGAGTATGTCAAGTAACAGGTAAGCGCCCTACGGTTGGTAATAACCGTTCGCACGCAAGAAACGCGACTCGTCGTCGTTTTTTACCAAACCTTCACTCTCACCGTTTTTGGGTTGAGAGCGAAAACCGTTTCGTTAAGTTACGTTTATCTGCTAAAGGTATGCGTATCATCGATAAAAATGGTATCGATTCAGTACTAACTGACATCCGTGCCCGTGGTGAGAAAATCTAAGGAAGCCTACAATGCGTGATAAAATTAAATTAGTTTCTTCAGCAGGTACAGGTTTCTTCTACACCACTGATAAGAACAAACGTAACATGCCTGGTAAAATGGAGATCAAAAAATTTGATCCTGTTGTACGTAAGCACGTTATGTTCAAAGAGGCCAAAATCAAGTAATAAACTTGCTTTTGTCTCCACGAAAACCCAGCCTTTGCTGGGTTTTTTGCTTTTGAGCATATGAAAATATTGCCGCTGGAATATGTCAGTTTCAGGCATTACCATAAACGCTATATTCGTTAAATAGGATTGCTGGTGGCAAGACTCTCACAACGCGCGATGAACAATGTGGTTATTGTTGCCATGTTAGTCATGATTGCGCTATTTAACTTAGACAGCTTCCTGCCTAAACGTGCCGTTCCCGAATTAAGGCCGCTACTGCCACCTGACGCCTATGTACTTAAAATAGAGCATGCCAGTAGCAAGTTAGAGAGAAATGGTCAGCAGTGGCGTCAAGTGTCCTCTAAAGGGGCCTTGCCTGTATCAGCACAGGAGCAAATTGCAGCGTGGCAAGCCGCTCAGCTTAAAACGGCGTCTTTGGTAGACAACGCATTTAAGTCAATTGAGCCCATAGTGGTGGTTATCTGGCTAGCAGGGCAAGCGAATGGCCATGTCTTTGCGTTTTATAACAATACGCAGCCGGTTACTGTAAAATACAACGGCCTTTGGTACACCCTTGAAAATACTGAACTGAACGCGCTTCTTCCATGGCTTAGTGAACCCGCTAATTAATTAAGCGTATTAGCCTAGTCACTACTGTCAGTGACCGGTGACGCTTAACCAATCTTCATTGCAACGAACTAGACAACCCAAAGCTGGAGGGGAAAATGCCTGAGTTACCAGAAGTCGAAGTAAGCCGTTTGGGCGTATCCCCTTATCTGCTAAACGAAACTATAGACAATATTATTGTGCGCGAACGCAGAATGCGCTGGCCTATTCCCGAAGACGTGGCGTTAGCTATCGGAAAAAAGGTGATAGCCGTTAAGCGTAGAGCAAAATACCTCATGATCGAAACCGAAGCGGGTACGCTTATTTTGCATTTAGGCATGTCGGGTAAATTGCGGGTTATTGATGCGTCTACACCTGTTGCGAAACATGATCATGTTGATATTGTGATGGCGACAGGGAAATGCTTACGTTTTAACGATCCTAGGCGCTTTGGGGCCTTCTTATGGCAACCCCCGGGCGAGGCCTTGAAATTACTTGCTAACCTAGGACCAGAGCCGTTGACTGACGATTTCGATGATGCGCGTTTGTTCGCTTTATCTAGAGGCAAAAAAAGTACCGTGAAAAACTTCATCATGGACAATGCAGTTGTGGTGGGCGTGGGGAATATTTATGCCAATGAAGCTTTATTTTTAGCGGGTATCGACCCAAGAAGAGAAGCAGGGAAAGTCAGTAGCGCTCGCTACAAAAACCTTACGCAAATTATTAAGCAGGTATTAGCAAAAGCGATAGAGCAAGGCGGCACTACACTAAAAGATTTTGCGCAAACTGATGGGAACCCTGGCTACTTTGCACAGCATTTGAATGTGTATGGAAGAAAAGGAGAGCCGTGTGAGGTATGCAAAACAGAAATACAAAGTAAGGTGATTGGCCAGCGAAATACGTTCTTTTGTAAACAGTGCCAGCGCTAGTTTTAGTGCACACTAGATAGAACACGTTAGATAAAACAGACTGAGCTCAATAGGCATGTTGAGCGCAGTGTGTTTAACATTTTCTATTAAAGCGTTTTAGTCTTCTCGGCGCAGTCTATCTTGCAATGCTTGATCGACCACCGGATGGCAAAAACCACCTACCTTACCTCGATGCAGTGCAACTTCTTTTACTAATGTAGATGATATAAAAGAGTTTTCTTCTGCTGGTGTCAAAAACACACTTTCTAATTTTGGATTCAAACGGCGATTCATATTTGCTAGCTGAAATTCGTATTCGAAATCAGATACCGCACGTAATCCGCGAATAAGAATGGTGGCTTTTTGCTCATCGGCAAAATCTGCAAGTAAGCCCGTGAAACCCATCACTTCTACGTTAGGTAAATCGGCGGTAACCTTGCGAATCATTTCCACTCTCTCATCAAGGGTGAATAAGGGTTGCTTGTTGGGGTTCGCGGCAATACCAACTATTACATGAGAGAAAAGCTGTGATGCCCTTTCTATCAGGTCTGCGTGCCCATTGGTGATGGGATCAAAAGTGCCTGGATAAAGTGCTCGTGTATGCATGTTAATCTAATCTTTATTGTTGTAGGGCAACAGTATCGATAAATATGGGTAGATGCAATTGCAATTCAGCTGCTTCTATAGCCCGCTAAACAATACTGCCAGTCATCTTGAGTCCAGTAAAACTGGGTATTTAAGCCTTTTTCTTTATTCAACGAACGTAACAAACGGGACAGGTTATCTTTTTTCCAATGGTGTCCGCGACGTTCATGACAGCGATCAAAATCTATCAACCAAATATTACGCTCATTATCCATCATAATATTTCTGATGTTCGCATCGTGATGATAAATCTGGCAGGCATGCATTTTAGCCAAAGCTTCGCCCACCGCATACCAATCATCTTTTGATAAGGGGTCTCGGGTAAGCATGTGATGCAAGTCTTGGCTTGCCGGAATATTCTGGGTAATAAGATCCCCACGATAAATAAAACCACGGCGATGAATACGGGCGCCAACCGGTACAGGCACGCGAAGGCCATGTTCTCGCATTTTAGTCAAAAGGCGAAACTCTTCAAACGGACGAGAACGCTCTACACCAAGAAAAAAATACTGATCACTAAGTAATTTCCCAACCAATCCACCACGTTTAAAATGTCGTAGCACCCAATGCTGAGCATCATAGTCGATAAAAACAGTGGTACCACGGCCTTTGGCCTCACCGGTAATTTTATTTTGGAATAGCCAAAATTCATGACTGAACATATCTACGCTAGGTTCAGTCATGAGTTCATCGTTGTATAAGAAGTGATGCCCAGCACCTAAGTCTCGTCGTATTATCGCCATGACGTCCGTTACTTATGGTAAAATTTACCATTCTAATGAATTATTTCGGCATTTCAGCAACGAGAGAGCATTTGTGGGAAAAAAGATTTGCTTAATGCGTCTATCTGCTATTGGTGATATCTGCCATGCAGCCGCTATGGTAACACGTATTCAAACCCATTGGCCGGACGCTGAGTTAACTTGGGTCATTGGCAAGGTAGAGTATCAGCTGGTTAAGCTAATGCCGAATGTGCGCTTTATCATTTTTGATAAAAAACAAGGCAAAGCCGCCGTTGAGAGCTTAAAAAATGCAGTGAAAGGTGAAACCTTCGACGCACTGCTTATGATGCAAGTTGCCTTGCGCGCGAACCTAGCCTCTAGAGTGATAAAGGCGAAGCGCAGAATTGGCTTCGACTGGGCCAGAAGCAAAGAACTGCATTGGTTATTCGCGAACGAGCGCGTAGCGCCACGCCAACATTCTCATGTGCTCGACGGTTTTATGGATTTTGCCGACGCGCTAGGCGTGCCAAAAGTCGCTACGCCATCATGGAATATCCCTGTTAGCGAAGAAGATGAACGCTGGGGTGAAGAACAGGCCGCAGCGCTAGGCGACTATGTGGTTATTGCGCCTGCCGCTAGCAAAGCAGAACGTAACTGGCTTCCCGAAAGGTACGCTGCAACTGCTGACTATTTATCACAACAAGGTAAATCAGTCATATTAGTGGGTGGTCCTGGTGACCTCGATAAAGCCACTGCCAATGCTATTTTAGCGTGTAAACCCACTATTAAAGCGGACTTTACTGGCAAAACCAGTCTTCACCAGTTATTGGTATTGTTAAAGCATGCGAGTTTAGTGCTTGCGCCTGATACCGGTCCTGCTCACATGGCTACCACAGTAGGCACGCCCGTTATTGGATTATATGCTCATTCAAACCCTATCCGCACTGGGCCATATAACAACATAGATAACACGGTCTCCGTGTACGATTCGTGTATTGAAAAGCAAAAAGGAAAAAAGTGGGAACAATTACCTTGGGGAATTCGCGCAAAGGGCGATAACTTGATGGAAGGTGTTACCACAGATGCGGTATTTTCAAAAATTAATGCCTTGGTTTAACTAATACATTAACGAATACGCACTATTTCTGGGAATTTCTTCTAACCGTTATCTACACTTAGGTTATACGCGCCAATTTTTTTAAGACACGGAGAGCGCCCTTTGGTGATTATGCTCGCATTGATGAAACGAATACGAGCTTTAACTAGCAATTCAGAGTACTCAGCACTGGTGCTCAGTATGCTATTTTTAGCTTGTAGTCCAGTTGCTCTCGCACAACAGGCCGTCGTGGTCGCTAATGCGTCGGTGGATACCACATCCCTGACTCAATCAGAATTACGCCAAATATTTACAGGCCACAAACAATACTGGAGCAACGGAGAAAAAATCCACGTTGTTGTTCTTGAGGATGAGCATGGATTACACAAAGCCTTTTGTCGTGAAACGCTGCATATGTTTCCGTATCAACTATCTAGGTTATGGGACCAACTTACTTATTCGGGGCAAGGAGTAACACCTGCTCGTGCCGCATCACAGGCGAAACTGATTGAATTAATTGAAAGTACGCCTGGTGCAATTGGATACATAGGAAATGGAAAAGTAATTGAGGCGCGACAAATTGAGGTGCGTGAACGATGAAAAAGCAATTGTTGATATGGATATTTTGTGCAGCAATATTCATCTTTGGTACCCAAGTAGTATATGCAGCAGATGAACCAGCAAAGTTCACTTGGCATGGTTATATTTCACAAGGAATTACGCAATCTGTTGATAGTAATTTTATCACCTCTGATAACGATATTACCGGTGAGTTAACCGAGTTAGGCATAAACGGTCATTATCGCTTAACCAATAATTTGTCGGTAGCTGGGCAAGTAGTTTACCTAGATGGCGGTAATCGATTTGAGCAAGGAGCCAGAGTAGATTACCTTTTCTTGGACTGGTCCATTAATGATATTTGGGGCTGGCAGGGTCAAGTTCATTTGGGGCGCTTTAAAAATAGACATTGGCTTTACTCGGTAACGCGTGATGTTCCGCAGACTAGAGATACTGCGGTACTGCCTCAGTCAGTCTATTTTGATAGCTTTCGCGATGTAGCCCTTGGTAGCGACGGTATTCAAACCAGTTTTAAGAGATATTCGAATGACAATATTTGGGAGGTTAACTGGAGTTATGGCAGTTCAGATATTAACGAAGCTCAGAAAAATTTCCTTTTAGGAAATATTGCATCAGGTGAAATTGAACAAGATTTTGTGCATCAATTTAGCGTTTTTTGGCAGCCTTCTACGATGGCGTGGAAATTGGGGCTTAGTTGGCTTGAATCAGACTTTACTTATCAAGCATCTGTTATGGACAATAGGTTTGATGGTGAGGCTAATATTCGCCGTTTTATGTTTTCTGCACAGTACTTTAGCGAAAACTGGCAGTTGAGTTCTGAGATCCTGAGAGAGTTACAAGATTCTCAAGGGCTCTTTGCTCCAAATTTTAGAGAAAGAAGAACTGCTGAGGGGGGCTTTGTTCAATTTCGCTATTTATTTAACAGCAAGGTAAGCGGGCTAGTTAGTTACGATACGTACGTAAATAACGTGTCTGACCCTGATGGGAAACAACTTGAGCAAAGTAGTTTTGGACAAATTCCCGCCTACTTTGGCTACGTCGACACTATAGCCGTGGGCGCGCGATGGGACTTTGCTCCAGGGTGGCGCATTCAAGCAGAACACCATTGGGTAGAGGGCGCAACAAGAGCGGTGAGTCTTTTGGACCCTAATATTAAAGATCGTAGCGACAAATACTGGCGTATGTGGTCTGTACAACTGATGTACTGGTTCTAGGTTCACTTATGAAAGTGGAGATGTCCTTTACCACTAAAACCATCATTATGTTGATGGCGATGGTGCTAACCGTCACGGTAGTGATATCTATGATGCTCATTCGTGAGTCTGATTCAAGCTTGGTTTTTCAGCAGCAAGAAGAGCAACTTAAAAACCAACGTCGATTGCAGCTTTTCGAGGATATTCTGCATAACCGTATGGTGTTGTGGGTAGACATGTTTAGCCACATAGAAATGTCGGAGCATCAGGATTTAGGCTACTTTTATGAAAATCTTCAGCGAAATCAGGAATACCTGATGCTGAACTTTCATGTGGAACGGCTGTATCTGTTTGACCGAAACGGCGTAGTGGGAGAGCAATCCACCCCCATTAGCGATTTTGTTCTAAAATTAGTGCGCAGTACGCAGCAGTCTCTTAGCAGCAGAGCGTTAATTCGCTGTGAGGATGCGTGCACACATTATTTATCAGTGCCCATTATGACCGATGACGAGGTGGTTCCTGTCGTTATCTTGTCTGCTTCATTGCGTGAACTTTTGTCTTTGTTTAACCGCTCTACCGACGCCCATAAGGTCGTGATGGTTCAGAATAAGCAAGGCGATGAAAACGACCCTACCTTAACGCTATCCAGCCAGCTTTCACAGTCTAACCAAGATTATTTAACCGAGCTCATTGCCGCCTTTCCCAAAGGCTGGAGTGTAGAAAAACTGGTGGTTAAAGGGCTTCGAGTTTCGTTTCAGGGAAAAGAGCTGTCGGTAAGTTTGCTGCCCTTCCCCCACAGCCTCACAGAGCAACCTTACCTCATGGTTGTGCAAGATATTACTGCATTAGTACATCAAAAAGAGCAGTACGAATTACTGGTTATAATCAGTGCGATTGTGCTGTTTATCGTGTTCTCATTGCTTCTAAGGCTCTTTCTTAATCAATACCGCTTGAGGCTATTAGGTATAAGTGAAGGTTTGCCTATGCTTGCCGACCACAAATTTATCGAATACCGCAAACTAGTTGAAAAGAAGCAGCACGCTTCGCTTTGGCGATTAAACGACGAACTTGATGTGGTAGAAGATGCTGCGAATGCCCTGGCAAAACAACTGGAAGACTTCGATGGCCAAATGGCGGTGAATACTGCCAAACTTGAAAAAATGGCCATGTTCGATGTGCTTACCGGTCTGCCAAACCGGAATATGCTGACCTTTCAAATTGAAAACCAACTTGCCCACTCAGCGCGAGACGATAGGTTGGTTGCACTGATGTTCATGGACTTAGACGACTTTAAAAAAGTTAACGACAGCTATGGTCATGACGTGGGAGATAAGCTTTTAAAAGCCGCGGCTATGCGGATATCGCGGCCTATTAGAGAAACTGATATTGCTTCACGATTTGGTGGTGATGAGTTCGTTGTATTGTTATCTAGCATCGAAAACAAAGAACAAGTGGAACACGTTGCGAAGAAAATCATTGAAGAGTTTGACCAGCCGATTGAAGCGGGTGGCATGCAATTTTACGTCTCTATTAGTATAGGTGTGGCCGTGAGCCGCCATGCCAGAGCTACGCCAGTGGAATTGTTACGGCATGCTGATATTGCTATGTATGAGGCAAAATCGAAAAAAGGGGCGGGCTATAGAGTTTACGATGCCACCATGAACTTGAAGGTAATGAAAAAGGTTGAGCTTGAAGCCGAAGCGCGGGTGGCGCTAAGAGAAAGTCAGTTCAGTTTGGCCTTGCAGCCTCAAATCGACTTGCGAACCAATGAATTAATAGGCTTCGAAGCACTACTTCGCTGGTATCACCCTGTTAAGGGGACCATATCACCGGCAGAGTTTATTCCTTCACTTGAAAACACCTCTTTCATGCTAGAGCTAGATTATTGGGTAATAGCCAAGGCCACCTACCTTATTAGAGAACTGAACGCGAATGGTTACCCTAATGTGAAGTTAGCGATTAACCTGTCTGCTGGGCAGTTTCTTGACCCCAGTCTTCCTGATTTTTTGCAGCAGCAAATTATTCGCAATGATATTTCACCATCCCAAGTGTGTTTGGAATTAACGGAAACCGTATTGGTCACCGACATTGAACGTGCAACCTCAATTATGCGTACTATTAGAGACATGGGGTGTACTTTGGCCATTGATGACTTTGGAACGGGCTACTCGTCACTCAGTTACTTAAAATCACTGCCCGCTGACTTTATAAAAATCGACCGTTCTTTTGTAGCCAATATCGTCGAGAATGCCGATGATAGAAACATCGTGCATTCAACCATTGCCATGGTGCGAAAAATGGGGTTAATTGTGGTAGCTGAAGGCATTGAAACAGCAGAGCAGTTTGAAATGCTATGTCACTTTGATTGTCAGATGGGGCAGGGGTATTTAATTAGTCGACCCATTCCAGAGCCAGACATTTGGACCACCCTAAGCAAGAACGTACACATGGGCATATGGGACAGTACGCGGTCTAACGAATAGGGCAGCCTAGCCAGTTAGATTTTTAGCCACAGCTAACAAGTGTGCTAAAAAGTTTACAGCTACAAGTTTTAATACTGTTAAAACGCCCCCTTCCTTGTGTAACCTTTATATCGCTTTCTTTAAAATACATTTTTTATTAATTTCGGAGTCTGACATGTCAGCGGCATTTATCTCTCACCTGCAAGCGCAAATTGAGGCCACTAAAGAAGATGGTCTGTATAAAAAAGAGCGCGTTATTACTTCACAGCAACAAGCAGATATAGACGTGGCCAATGGCGAGCATGTCATCAACTTCTGTGCGAACAACTATTTAGGTTTGGCTAACCATCCTGATCTTATCGCTGCGGCTAAAAGTGGCCTTGAAACCCACGGGTTTGGCATGGCGTCTGTGCGTTTCATTTGTGGTACGCAAGACATACACAAACAGCTAGAAACCGAAATTAGTGGCTTCCTAGGTACCGAAGACACTATTTTATACCCTTCATGCTTCGATGCGAACGGCGGGTTATTTGAAACCTTGCTTGGCCCAGAAGACGCCATTATTTCTGATGCGTTAAACCATGCGAGCATTATTGACGGCGTGCGTTTGTGTAAGGCTAAGCGCTACCGTTATGCCAATAACGACATGGACTCACTGGAAGATCAACTTAAGCAAGCCGTTGCCGACGGCGCACGATTTAAAGTGATTGCTACCGATGGCGTGTTCTCGATGGACGGTGTAATTGCCAACCTTGCAGGTATTTGCGACCTTGCTGAAAAGTACGATGCACTGGTCATGGTAGATGATTGTCACGCTACAGGCTTTTTAGGCGAAAACGGCAAAGGTAGTCATGAATACTGCGACGTAATGGGCCGAGTGGATATTTTAACTGGTACTTTAGGCAAAGCTATGGGCGGCGCATCAGGCGGTTATACGTCAGGCAAAAAAGAAGTGGTTGAGTGGTTACGTCAACGCTCTCGCCCGTACTTATTCTCAAACTCTGTTGCTCCACCTATAGTTTCGGCCTCACTTAAAGTATTTGAAATGATGAAAGATGGCGCAGCATTGCGTGAACAACTATGGCGCAATTCAGCCCACTTTCGTTCTCGTATGGAAGATGCTGGCTTTACCCTTGCAGGTAAAGATCACGCTATTATTCCTGTGATGCTAGGCGATGCGCGTGTTGCTAGCGAGATGGCAGACAAGCTACTTGAAAAAGGTATTTACGTGATTGGTTTCTCATACCCTGTAGTACCTAAAGGGCAAGCTAGAATACGCACCCAAATGTCAGCTGGGCATTCTATTGAGCACGTAGACAAAGCCATTGATGCGTTTATTGAAGTAGGCCGTGAAATGGGAGTTATTGCATGAAGTCGTTAGTTAAAGCAAAAGCTGAAAAAGGCATTTGGCTTCAAGATACCCAAGAGCCTGAAGTTGGCCACAACGATTTATTAATCAAAATTCGTAAAACCGCCATTTGCGGTACCGACATGCACATTTACAACTGGGACGACTGGTCGCAAAATACTATACCCGTACCTATGGTTGTAGGCCACGAATACGTAGGCGAAGTAGTTGGTATGGGTCAAGAAGTACGCGGCTTTGCCGTTGGCGACCGAGTGTCTGGCGAAGGCCACATTACCTGTGGTCACTGCAGAAACTGTCGTGCTGGCCGTCGCCATTTATGCCGCAACACCGAAGGCGTTGGCGTAAATCGCTCTGGGGCCTTCGCAGAGTATTTGGTTATTCCTGCGTTTAACGCATTTAAAATTCCCGATAATATTAGTGATGAACTGGCATCTATTTTCGACCCATTTGGTAATGCTGTGCACACCGCCCTTAGCTTCGACTTAGTGGGTGAAGATGTATTAATTACCGGTGCTGGTCCTATTGGTATTATGGCAGCTGCAGTGGCGCGTCACGTTGGTGCGCGCCATGTGGTTATCACCGACATCAACCCGTATCGCTTAGAGCTTGCTAGAAAGATGGGCGCAACTCGCGCCGTTGATGTTAGCAAGGAAGACTTGCAAGACGTGATGAACGAGCTTGGGATGAGTGAAGGCTTTGATGTTGGCCTTGAAATGTCGGGCGTACCGGTCGCCTTTCGCGACATGCTAAAGAAAATGAATCACGGCGGAAAGGTGGCAATGCTAGGTATTCCACCACAAGATGTATCGGTTGATTGGAACCAAGTTATTTTTAAAGGGTTAGTGATCAAAGGTATCTACGGTCGTGAAATGTTCGAAACCTGGTACAAAATGGCAAGTTTGCTGCAAAGTGGCTTAGATTTGTCGCCAATCATCACACATACCTTCTCGGTTGATGACTTTCAGAAAGGTTTTGATACCATGGGTTCAGGACAATCAGGCAAAGTTATACTGGACTGGCAATAATGACAGCATTTTCACACATTAGTGTACAAGACGTAGCAAACTTCAATGGCGATGTAGCCATCGTAGATATTCGTGACCCGCAATCTTTTGCTAATGGTCACATGCCAGAAGCGAAGCCGTTGAATAACGATAACTTCGCGGCCTTTGTAGAACAAACGCCAAAAGAAACCCCTGTGGTAGTAGTGTGCTATCACGGCGTAAGCAGTCAGCAAGCCGCACAGGTTATTGCCGAGCAAGGTTTTAACACCGTCTATAGTATGGACGGTGGTTTCGAAGCATGGCGATTAGGTCAGTCTGTGGTGTCTGAAAATTCGTGAGCCATCCTTTAATTGCTTTTCGTCAGCAAGGCGTGGCGCATTTACTGGCTAACTACTTAGGTAGCCAGAATATCACCGCCACGGTAAAGCCTACTGAAACGGGTGATGAGTTTGTTGTATTATTGGCAGACGACAACGATGCACTTAAAGCCCGCGCCATAACTGAAGAATTTATTCAGCAACCGAACAATCCTAAATATCAGCAAGCTGCTTGGCAGCATGGTGAAAACGTCGATTTAGTGCCCTCACGTCAGTTTGATATGAAAGGGTTCATCAACAATGCATTGTCGGTACCGTTAACCAGTATTGTGTTTGTACTTTGTGTACTGGTGTATGGTTTGTCGTTGCTAGGCTTGTTCAGCCCCATTGCGCAACACCTGCTCATGCAGCCACTTAGTGTGCTTGCCGAAAACCATGAGTGGTGGAGGCTATTAGGCCCCGCATTTATTCACTTCAGCGCACTGCATATTATTTTCAATCTACTTTGGTGGTGCATGCTAGGCGCCAAAATAGAAAGTACCTTTGGTAAAAGCATGCTGTTTGTGGTGTTTGCACTGTCGGCCATTATATCGAACGTGGCTCAAGCGATGTTTACTACGCCAGTACAAGGTAACTTAATGCTCTTTGGCGGCTTGTCAGGAGTGGTATACGCTGTAATGGGCTTTGTATGGTGGTTAGGTTGGCTGAAGCCACAGTGGGGCTTGTCGCTGCCTAAATCGGTAATAGGTTTTATGTTGGTGTGGCTAGTATTAGGCTTTGCCGATGTGCTGTGGGTGAACATGGCCAATGCGGCGCACACCGCAGGGTTAATTACCGGCTGTTTGCTAGCAGGGCTATTAAGCCTTGGGGCCGATAAACGAAAGCAAGGGCAATAGCGCGAGCCTTCGTTCTTGACTAGGTGCTGCTGTAGTAGCGCCTAGCCCTGGTATAAATATTTGGTAAAGATAACGTTTTTGATAACCTCGCCACCGGTTTCTTTTTTCATATGATCTTGAAGTGCTTTTAGAATGGCGCGGCGAATATCTTCTCTGCCCGTTAGCGATTTTACTTTTTCTTCAGGCTGTCTGCCGAAGATATCGATGGCAGTTGCACGTAATAACGGCATATGGTGTTCTGCTATTTCTAGCTGATCTACGTCATAAATCATTAATTCAACGGTAACGCGAACATACCCAAGTTTTTTTGAAGACTCGCCAATGTAATTGGTAACGATGTCTGGCTCTAGCCCAAGATAAGCAAAATTTGCCTTTTCTTGTGCAAATGCAGGGGCGAAAGCACTACTAACTAATAGAGCGGTAGCTATAAAACGTGAAGCAAGTGACTTTGTCATGATGAGAGCCAAAAATACCAATTAATTTAGATGACAGGCTGTAGTGTAGCAAATCATAGGTTAATGACACTACTGCAAAAGTACTAAGGTACACGTAAAATCAATATGCTAGCTATTAGCAATCAGATAAACCACCATGTCACCAACAAGTGATATGATACTTTTTTTATCGTGTAAAATTATGACAGAGATTTGGTAGTGAGTTTTCCTAGCAGCTTTCCCGTTGGCTTAAATGTAGAGTGGATGCAAGCCGACAGTGCGCCCCGTAACAATCCGTATTTAAAAAATTGGTTACTAGATACGGGCTCCTTAACCGAGCGGGTGCAGTCGCTTTGCCATCAATTTTCGTTAAACGTGCTAGGGCAAGCTGAAACCGCACTTCATGCTAATGAGCAAAGCCTACTATCGAACCAAAAATCACATCTGCCTTCACAGGCATTTCAGGTACGAGAAGTACTGTTGTGTGGTAATGCATTGCCGTGGGTATTTGCCCGTTCCGTTATTCCTAAGCGTTTGGTTGAAGCTGAATTAGCCAATTTAGGCAGTGAACCCTTAGGTAAGCGACTGTTTAACGATGCTAGGTTTATACGCTCTGAGTTTCAATTGTGTCAGTTGCCAGCAACAGCATTAGGCTTTGAACGCACTCAACAATTATGGGGCCGACGTTCATTATTTACGTTAGGTGAAGACAGCATGATAGTGGCCGAAGTTTTTTTACCTGATGCCCCCGTTTATTATTCAAGGTACGACAATGGCACTGAATCTTAATTTAGCCCAAAACATCAATCATATAAAACAGCATCCGTCTGCGTATAGTCGCCTGATGCGGCTAGACAAGCCCGTGGGGATTTACTTGCTGCTTTGGCCTACCTTTTGGGCGTTGCTTATGGCATCTGAAGGCCTACCCAGTATAGGCATTGCGCTTATTTTTACCGCTGGTGTGGTAGTAATGCGCTCAGCAGGCTGTGTTATCAACGACTACGCCGATAGAAAAGTAGATGGCAGCGTAAAGCGCACCGCTACGAGGCCATTGGCTACGGGAGAAGTTACGCCTAAACAAGCACTAACCCTATTTGCAGGGCTAATTATACTGGCCTTCTTGTTAGTGCTAATGCTGAATTGGCAAACCGTTGCTTTATCAGTCATTGCGCTGTTGCTTGCCGCTAGCTACCCTTTTATGAAACGCTACACCCACTTACCGCAAGTGGTATTGGGCGCGGCCTTTGGGTGGGCAATTCCCATGGCGTTTATGGCGGTGTCTGAAACTGTGCCTACGTATGGCTGGTGGCTGTTTGTGGCCAATCTATTATGGACGGTAGCCTACGACACCATGTATGCCATGGTAGACAGGGATGACGACCTGGAAATAGGGGTGAAATCTACAGCCATTCTATTCGGTAAGTACGACGTACCCATTATTATTGGGCTTCAAGCCACCATGCTAGTTATTTTGTATTTTATTGGCGGGGCTATCGAAGCACATTGGCCGTATTATCTATCGCTAATTATTGGGGCAGGGCTGTTTTACCGCCAGTATCAATTTATTAAGAACCGACAGCGGGAAGGATGTTTTACCGCCTTTATAGAAAATCACTATGTTGGCTTGGTGTTTACGTTAGGCTTAGTGGCAAATTTTTGGATAGGTTAAGCGGTTCAGTTATTAGTTAACACAATGAACCGCTTAGCATTAATGAGTGAAAAGCTATTCGGGTTTGCTTGTTTCAGCTGCTTTCGCTTCTAATTGAACAATGCGAGCTTCCATTGCGTCTAACTTTTCGCGAGTGCGAATAAGCACCTGGCTTTGAATATCGAACTCTTCACGAGTGACTAAATCAAGCTTTGAAAGCTGCGACTGTAAAACCTGTTTAATTTTACCTTCTGCGCCTTCAGCCATGTTACGCACACCCGGTGGTACGGCGTCAGCAATCTGTTTCGCTAAATCTTCGAGTTTTTTCGGATCCAACATGGATTTCCCTTATAATGCGCTTCGTTAGAATAGGCTTCTATTCTATCGGTATCGCCATTTCTTGCAATGAAAAAGCACATTAAAGAAAAGCATGGCACACATTACACCTGTTAGGTTTTAGGAACGTAATTTAGGAACGCGATGAAATTAAACGATGCGCAACAATCAGCTGTCACCTTTGTGTCGGGCCCCTGCTTAGTATTAGCCGGCGCTGGCAGTGGTAAAACTCGGGTTATTACCAACAAAATTGCGCACCTAGTTAGAAATTGCGATATGCCAGCACGGTATATTGCAGCGGTAACCTTTACCAACAAAGCCGCTCGCGAAATGAAAGAGCGGGTAGCCGAAACCTTAGGTAAGCCAGAAGCGCGTGGTTTGAAGGTATGTACCTTTCACACCATGGGGCTAACCATTATAAAAGCCCATATTAAAGAGCTAGGCTTAAAGCCTGGTTTCTCGTTGTTCGACGACAAAGACTCGTTGGCACTGCTAACCGATTTAACCGAAGACACGCTAGACGGCGACAAAGATCAGCTTTCGCTATTACAAAGCTGTATTTCAAATTGGAAGAACGACTTACTGCTGCCCGAGGCGTTACTAAAGCAAGCTACCAGTACCGGTGAGCGGGAATTTGCTGAAGCTTATAAGCGCTACCAAGATAACTTACGCGCCTATAACGCCCTTGATTTCGATGATCTTATTTTGTTGCCCACACTGCTGTTAAAAACCAGTGAAACCGCACGGGCCAAGTGGCAAAACAAAATTCGTTATCTGCTGGTGGATGAGTATCAAGATACCAACACCAGTCAGTATGAACTGGTAAAACTATTGGTGGGTGAGCGCTCGCGCTTTACCGTAGTAGGCGACGACGACCAATCTATTTATTCATGGCGCGGTGCTAAGCCACAAAACTTAAACTTGCTGCAGCAAGATTTTCCGCGCTTGAACGTTATTAAGCTACAACAGAACTATCGCTCTTCTGGGCGAATACTGCATTGCGCGAACATTCTTATTCAGAACAACCCCCACTTGTTCGACAAAACTCTGTTCTCTGAACTGCAATACGGCGAACCGCTTAGAGTCATAGAAGCGAAAAACGAAGAGCACGAAGCTGAACGAGTGGTAGCAGAGCTGCTAGCGCACAAGTTTATGAACCGTACTAAGTTTAAAGACTACGCTATTTTGTACCGAGGAAATCATCAAAGTCGCTTGTTTGAAAAGCTGCTTATGAGTAACCGTATTCCGTATAAAATTAGTGGTGGTATGTCGTTTTTCGGGCGCACCGAAGTGAAAGACATCATGGCTTACTTGCGTTTGTTGGTAAATCAGGACGATGACAACGCTTTGCTACGGGTAATTAATACGCCAAGCCGCGGCATAGGGCGGGTAACGCTGGAAAAGCTGGGTAACTTTGCGAACAGCTTAGGCGTGCCCATGTTCGAAGCAGCTTGTCACCCTAATTTAAACAGCGTGTTGTCGGATAGAGCCTTCGATGCCGTATCGGGGTTTGCTCGCTGGATAGTAGAAGTGGCCGACAATGCTACCCGAGGCGATACCAAAGATGCCCTTCGTGGCATGATCAAGTCGATGAGCTACGAAGAATGGTTATACGAGCAAAGCGCTAGCCCTAAAGCGGCTGAAATGGGCATGGCGAACGTGAGTACGCTATTTGGTTGGGTAACCGACATGCTAGAAGGCAACGAGCTTGATAGCCCCATGAATCTTACCGAAGTAGTCAACCGCCTTATTTTACGTGACATGATGGAGCGGGGCGAAGACGACGGTGATGGCGATCAAGTACAGTTAATGACCCTGCACGCTTCTAAAGGGCTAGAATTTCCTATTGTGTTCTTAGTGGGCATGGAAGAAGGCTTGCTACCCCATCAAAGCAGTGTAGATGAAGACAACGTAGAAGAAGAGCGTCGCCTAGCGTATGTAGGCATTACCCGTGCGCAGCGAGAGCTTATTTTTAGCCTAGCTAAGGAACGCCGTCAATTTGGGGAAGTCATTAACCCCGAGCCAAGCCGTTTCTTATACGAGCTACCCATAGACGATCTTCAATGGGAAAATCAAAAGCCGAAAGAAAGTGCCGAAGTGCGCCAGCAAAAAGGCCAAAGCAGTATTGCTAATTTAAGAGATATGCTGGGTAAGAAATAGCGCACGCGGTTACGAATAAAAGGTGACGCAAGTCACTCAAAAAAACCGTGACACAAGTCACAGAAACAAACAGTGCTAATAGTCGGAATGAAAAGGTGTTAGTGATACATAGCAGGTGAAGATAGCAACTAACCGCTAGGCTTAATGAAACAGCTAGCCAGCTAGCTGTTTCATATCAAGCACAGTAGCGCGAGTAAGTACTTTACCTTGGGCGTAATTACACTCAATGTCGGTAAGCGCGTTTAGCTGTGCAGGTGAATCTACCCCTTCGGCAATAACTTTAAATTTAAGGTGCTCAGAAATAAGCATTACCGATTGAATAAGCTTAAGGTTTCGCTGTGAACGCGGCAGCGAACGCACGAATCTGTGGTCTATTTTGATGAACTCGAACGGGTAGGCAAATAAGTAACTAAGCGACGCTAACCCGCTACCAAAGTTATCTAGTACTAAGGTAACTCCAGCACGTTTCAACTTCTTAATGGCAGGCAAAATAAACTGCGAACGTCGATTTAAATCGTTTTCATCAAACTCAAATACCAAGTCGTGGGGCGATATTTTGTATTCGTCTATCAGTGAAATCATCTTATTCACCATAGAGGCTTGCAGCAAATGAATAATAGAAACGTTCACCGCAATACGGCCTTTGTCTTCGCCTGTTGCTTTCGCGTGAGCCAGCAACTCGCAAGCTTTGCGTAGCTGAAACAAATCTAAATCTAAGGTTAAGCCACTTTGTTCGGCCACTTGGCGAAACTGCTCTCGGGCTATTTTGCCGAAAGTAGGGTGGCACCAACGCACATACATCTCGTTGTAAAGCGTTGTGTTGTCTCTTAAATCAATCACGGGCTGCAAGAAGTATTCAAACTCTTCATCACGCAAGGCACGGCGAAATTCGTTTTCTAGTTCTAGCTCTTCAATTAGGCGGTCGCGCATGCTCTTATCGAACATAACAAATCGGCCACGGCCTAAAGTTTTCGCTTGGTACATGGCAGCATCGGCATCACGCAGCACTTCATCGGCACTACGATAATACGACTCTAAATTAGCTATACCGATACTGGCACCCGAATACATTTCGCGGCCATCTAACAAAAACGGTTCTGAAATAGAGTTGATAATACGAGACGCCACTTCTTGCACATCGGTTAAATCTTCAAAGTTATCGAGTAAAACAACAAACTCATCGCCACCTAAACGTGCCAATAAGTCGTGCCCTCGAATGCATAATGCAATACGTCTAGCCACTTCAACCAAGAACTCATCACCTGCGTGGTGGCCCAAGGTATCGTTGATAACTTTGAATCGGTCTAAGTCGATGAACAACACCGCAAAGTAGTTTTCGGTGTAGCGCTGCTTACTGGCAACGGCGAGTTCAAGCCTGCTGGTAAACATCGAGCGGTTCGGAAGGTCGGTCAGTGAATCGTGATGGGCATCGTGAATAAGCTTAAGCTCAATCTCTTTACGCTCTTCAATTTGCTGTTTTAAGTATTTGTTGGCTCTATCAAGCTCGGCAGTGCGTGCAGCAACTCTAAGCTCGAGCTCACTGTTGTGGCGCTGAATTTCTTCAGTACTGCGCTTACGCTCCATGGTTACCGCAATATGGTGTGAAACAAAGCGCAGTAACTCTAGGTCTCTGGCGTTGTATTTGGCATGCTTACCATAGGTTTGTACCGCAATTACCCCAAACACCTCACCATCTACCACCAGAGGCGATCCTAGCCAAGAGTTGGCACTGTTTAGCATAGTTTGGGCAATAGTAACGTCAATTTCACCCGCTTCTGCCAGTTCCAACACTCTAGGCGGGTTAATTAGCTCAGCTTGACCTGTACGTAATACAAACTCTGTCAAACCCAACCCCATTGGGCGAGCTTCAACGTCTTCGCTTTCCATATCACTAAAATACGGGAACTCCAGCATTTGCTTCGATTCATCAATGATAGAGATAAAGCAGTTTGGTGCACTAATAAGGCGGGCTAGAATTTCGTGCAGACTAGAATAGAAGACCGACATATCGCCTTCTAGGTTGGCTGCTAATTCTGAAATTTCAAATAAGGCTTGTTGTAACGACTCTACTTTTTGGCGCTCAAGAATTTCTTCTTGAAGGTCATCATTAATTTTTCTTAGCTGGCGAGTACGTTCACGAATGGTACGTTCGGTTAGTTCGCGGTTTTTAACCCGGTCAACCGTGGTAACAATGTGCTGAGAAACAAACAGCAGTACTTCTAAGTCTTCTTGGGTGTAATGCACACCCTCATCGTAGGTTTGAACCACCATAGCACCAATTACTTGGCTGCCACGTTTAAGTGGAACCCCAAGTAACTCAAAAGGCTGCGAACCAACTAATTTGATGCCGTGATCTTCTGCAAATATTTCTTCTTGAGCACGTTTATAAAATAAGTGCTGACCGGTGCGCAATATAAAGCCCGTCATGCCGTCCATTAACGAATCGGCCGGTAACTGCTTTACGGTTTGTTCGTCAAATTCATCAACGAAATAGGCGAAGTCGACAATTTGGCTGTCTTGTTCGTAGAAGGCAACAAAGAAGTTATCTGCGTTCATGAAGTCGGCAATGATTTCATGAATAGCGGTGTAAAGGCGGTTTAGGTGACTAACAGAACTTGCTAGCTCGGAAATGTCGAATAGCGCTTTCTGAACTCGTTCAGCACGCTTATATTTATTAGTGAGTTGTTGAAGCTGCGGGATAATTTCCCGCAGTTCTTCTTCTGTCAACTCATACTGCGTTGAATCTGATGACATTCCGTTCGCCGGCAAGTAAAAATAGCTTATTCTTAGATGCGGTTAAATTACCCGATCTACATCAAAAACGCTACTTTTTCCAACACATTGTACGTAAAGATAGAAGGTTAGATACCTTCTATCATGTACTCAATTGCGGCTTTAATTTCATCATCAGAGCACGAAGCACACGTACCACGAGGAGGCATAGCGTTAATACCGTTAAGGGCATTTTGCCATACGCCGTCTAGGCCTTTTTCGTCTAAGCGCGGCTGCCAATCAGCGGCTACGTGAACTTTAGGTGCACCAAGTACGCCAGAACTATGACACGCTACACAGGCAGAGTTATAAACATCTTCACCCGACTTAGCGCCACCACCTGCAGCAGCTGGGCCAGCAGCTTCAGCGCCAGCTACGTGTATCTGACCAACCGGCTTAATACGGTTAGCAATATCGTCGTTACTCATTTCTTGTGCTTGCGCCGCAAACACAGTAAGTGCTGTAGCTGCAACAATAAACCAGGTTTTCAATTTCACATCTGTCTCCAGGCAATCACGAACTTTAATTAAAGTATAACTGGCCAGATTATAACGGGAATTCAAGGGCGAACAACTATTTGCTACCAATTACCTATAAAAAGTAGGGATAAAGTACCTTTAAAACCCATTAAAGTAAGAGAATTACACAAACCAGTTGATGCGAGCCCATGGCCTAAGTATCATTACGCCGCGCTTAAGCAGGAAGTTTAACCACATCACGTTCTTATTCCTTTAGAACAGGTTAAATTTTTATCACATTAAGCCATTTTCAATGCACCCGTAGCTCAGCTGGATAGAGCGTCGCCCTCCGGAGGCGAAGGTCACAGGTTCGAATCCTGTCGGGTGCGCCATTTTATATATCTTTAACCTTATCCCTCTGAGGCAATATCAGCCTAGTTTTTAGCTCTGTGACCAGATTGTGACCAAGTGCAAATAAATTAATTACCCTGCGTGTATCAATATAAATTCATTATAGAAACACAATTCAATGTTTAGTGTTAAGGCACGTTACATTTTAAATTGTGTATTTATTGAATTGTCTAAGCCTGCCATCAGTTTTCTCCCTTGTCGATTGACCGTATCTTTCACGTAATCAATAAATCCTTCTTGATGAATACTGGTTTGTGATATCGATGCCATTAAGAATCGCTCCATTTCCTGCTCAAACTCCCCCGAGTCCAGATATTGGGGTAACGCCAAGAGCCTAGATGCTAAAACTTCCACACCATTTTGACTTTGATAATCTTCAAACTTACTCAACACTAGCTTTGGATCTGCCTCTACTTTTTGTTGATATAACCAAGTTAGGTCCCAAATGTCTCTGGCTTTAATGCTTTTTCTAAGAGCCAATGCGACAAACTTATCTGCGGCGATTTCTTCTAGTGATTCACAATTAACTAAGATACTTTGATATCCGTCGGGCATTTGCTGGTAGGTCTTTATCATTGGCCGAAGTGAAGATGTGTGCGCCGGTACAGTTGCAACCTCTAACCTGATTTTTTGCCATGAAGCACTTTTATTTTCTGGTTCGGTTTCAATTGACACTTTCCAGCGGCCAACTTTGATTTTTTCTTTTTCCTTCAATTTTTCAAAATTAGGCTGACTCACATTAATTTTTAGATTGTGCTTTTTACTTAACTCAGAATGAAGGCATTCTTTTAAACTTTCCAACTGTTCAAAATTGAAATCAGAGCCTCCAGCAAAGTCTAAATCTTCCGACAGTCGGTTAGAGCCGTACATCATCCTAAGGCAGGTTCCACCTTGAAAGGTTAGTTTCTTGAGGAAACCATGCCTCGCCATAGTTGCGATGATTTCATGGTGTAGCAGTTCTTTTTCAACGGTAGTTTTTAGCGACGCCAATTGTTGATCTGACTGACAGATTTGCTCTGCCAGGCGCTTGATATCGATCATACTTCGTTCCTCGCTAACAGAATATTTTGCTCATTAATAGAACGCTCAAGTTCTTCGGTATCGACAATATTTATATTCCTACCTACATTTTTTAAATCTTTCCACGCACGAGCAATTGTTGCTTCTCTAATGGGGACATTTTGAATAGGAAAGGTTTCTGTTAACAATTTAAGCGGGTCACGTTTAGTGTGGATCAGCTCTAACATGCCCATCGGAGTGCTAAATTTTCCGCTGCGGCCAGTAGTCATTACCGTTAGGTAATCAAACATCTGCTGACTAATTATGCTGTGCTTACTTAACACTGACTCGAGACTAATGTAATTGATATCCGTTTGCCTTAGAAGATGGGGTAAATATCTCAAATCTGTTGTTGTGTAATACTTACTTTTTGGAAAAGACCAGATACCACGACAAACCTTTTCCAAAACACGCCTTTTTACCAACTGATGTAATCTTACTTTCAATGCTTCATCCGGATAATCTGGAAATAACATTCTGAACTGTGCAGTCGTCACAAGAGAATGCTGTGTAAACGATTGTAGCTCCTGGAGCCTCTCTTCTACATTGAATGCCTTCATATGGTATACACTAGGTTATGTTTTTAATTAACTTAATGTACACCAATGCATATGTAAGGTCTACGGTACGTTAACGTTAAGATTAACCTTTTGTAAACTAAAGGGGCAGTTAATCCACGAACTAATAACCTGCTTACAGCTTGTGTCATAAAATATCTCTAAACGATTATTCGCCATTTTCCTCGAATTCTCTTGTCCAATTTTAAAAGAACAACTAGTCAAGGTAGTTGCGCTTAATCTCTGGCTATTTAAAACAACTTTTTAGATGCTTGCTTTCTCAGTCCGGAAAAAATTGCCTCCGCTATGTAGGGTGGAAAGTTATCGGGAATTTTACCTTCGACTTTAGCAATAGCGTTTTCAACATTATCGACAAAGTATTCGTAGTGTGCTGCAGCTTTGTCCGAAGGGTATTTCACCTGCACTGCAGTCGATACAAAATGACGCGGCTGAATATCGTCCCATTTCCAGTGCGTATTTTTGCCTTTTAAAGACATGGCCATTTTAATCTTTTGCGGCTGTAAGGCTTTTTTAGTCATTACAGGAAACGCCGACAAGACATCATATAAAGGGGTCATTTTATATGTGTTTTCAGGCTCTAGAAATACGCTGAAATTCTTACCATGACCGTCAATAGCGGCAATTAACCAAAAGAATATCTGAGCCCTAAAAAAAGTTTCTCTATCTTTCCCGTTAGATGAAGCCGTAAGCAAATTTAAGCAGTCTGTAATTCCTGGGCCACCTTCAGATTGGTATTTTTGAGCAGATGAAATACCCATTGCCTGACAAAAATCTTCTTGGGGTAGGCGCATGAGCCATGAACCGTCAGATGCGTATTTACGGTCAAAGCGTTCAACGCTTAGAACTTTCTGGTCGCCAAGGTAAAGCACCTCTGAATTAGCCACATTAAAATCAAAGGCTCTCGCCAGCTCTAGGCAAATAAATTCGTTCTCACAGCTATCGGTTAAATCGATACCCACTTGCGGTAACTCGCCCATGGGTAATTTCATTATGTGACTTGTTGGTGTTGAGCCCGTCGGTTTCGCCCATTGTTGGTCAATTTTAAGTAGCGCGGTTTTTTCCTGGGCGCCAGCAATTGAAATTCGAAAGTCATCATCGTCATTTTCCATTCCAAGCGCTGTATGTTTGTAGCCTTGCAATAACTTCTCAACGTCTAGGTCTGACAGCACCTTGTAGTTTAGTTGTTGTACAGACTCGGTTTGCTCTGAAACTAATTGAATAGCGCCCACACAATCTTTGCCTATCGCCGCTAAAAGATCGAACGCATGTCCAGAGCCTACATTGAACCTAGCCTGTATTTTATTTCGTATGGTTAGACTATCGGGAAGCAAATTGTCGAAGAAGTTATACACTACGTCGCCAGCGTATTTTTGCTTTGTAATAGGCAGCGACAAAGAAATAGGGCGTGCGCCTGCGCGCTTAATCCAACGTTCGGTATAAGAAAAATGGAGCCCACCGCTCTTATCTTTTAACAGTGTACCTACTTTTACCCCGTTAAGGCTTACCATCAGCTCCATATTACCACTCCTGATCCCAGCCACTATCAGTCTTTTGGCCGCCTTCATTTTCTTGCTTTGGCTTAAGTTCAATAGAGAGACCGAGTTCATGCGCAATTTTAAAGAGGGTATCAATACGGGAGGTACCGGCAGAATTTTCAATAGCCGAGATGGTTTTTTGCTTTAAACCAACATGCTCGGCCACATCGGTCTGCGTTCGTGCCAGATTATTTCGATGCAGCTTTATATAATCAGCCAGTTCTTTTGAGTTATTAAGCTTCATTATGCCTCTCCACTATTAATCCCTTTAAGGTATAACTGTAAACGTAACCCCTAAAAGGTATATTAAGTTAAATATACCCTTAGCGGTATATATGTCAAATTATACCTTACAGGGTGTTATCTATTTCAAAGACATCATTGAATGGGGGAGTTAATCGATGTAAATCAGCTAGTGCTCATGAAACTCTCAATCCCTTTATACACACTGTGTAGACGCTTTTCGCCGGGGTAGACCGATTAAGCCCCTGTCGACGAGGCCTCCTTACGAGGCGAAGGTCACAGGTTCGAATCCTGTCGGGTGCGCCATTTCTTTCTAATGTATTGATTTTTCTTAGTCACAAGACTTTTCAAAGTAGTTATACTCCTTCTCACGACTTCATTTTTAAGTGCGCCAACTTGCCTTTAACTTCGCCTCACTCTATGCGTAGCCCCAGCTTTGCCCAGTCATTGCTATGTTTCAGCGTTATTGTCGCGTTGATAGCGGGTGGTTTATTTGGTTTAGGCATTAGCCTGCATGCATTAATTTTCTTGTGTTTGCTTTGGGCTGGTATTAATGCCTTTAGTTTGGGGTACAACTACCTGCAAATCCGTGAATTAATGACCAGTGCATTAACGCGGGCAATGCCGGCAATATATATTTTTATCCTCATTGGAATGGTTATCGCCAGCTTTATGCAAAGCGGGACTATCTCAACCCTAATTTATTACGGCCTAAGTTGGCTGAACCCCAGTATATTCTTGGCGGTGGGATTAATTTTGTGTGCGGTAATGTCGGTAGCCACAGGTACGTCGTGGGGCACGGTAGGGACTATGGGGGTGGTGCTAATGGGCATTGGCGAAGCCATGAATATACCGTTACCTATCATCGCCGGCATGGTGGTGGCTGGTGCTACGTTTGGCGATAAAATGTCTCCGATTTCTGATACCACCAATCTCGCGTCGATGAGTGCGGGCACCACTATTTATCGGCATATGTATGCCATGCTACTAACTACACTGCCTAGCCTCCTTCTAACATTCGTAATTTTCTTAGTTATAGGTTTTACCTACGCAAGCCAAAGTTTAAATGTTGAGGAGTTATACAAAATTAAAGCAGCGCTTGCCAGCCACTATAACCTTGCGCCTTACATTACCTTGTTACCGCTGGTGTTACTAACGGCAATGAGCATTAAAAAAGTCCCAGCTGAAGTTGCCATGTCATGCAGTATTCTTCTTGCCGTCATCATCGCTATTTTCTACCAAGACACCAACACAATTAGCGTACTCAATGCACTTTGGGAAAACACCCCACAAAATACAGGTATCGCAAATTTAGATGCGTTGCTAGGACGGGGCGGCATCAGCAGTATGAGCTGGACGCTATTGCTCGCGTTAATGGCCATAGCATTGGGCGGTATATTGCACGGAGCAGGCTTTTTAGCGGCGTTATTGTCGGGCATTATTAAACGGGTAAAGCGCACCGCAACGTTAATTGCCGTTACCATAGCATCAGGTTTTTTAGGGAACGTGGCAATGGGCGAAGCGTATATCTCTATTATTTTAAATTGCCAATTGTTTAAATCAAAATATCAGCAACAGAAGCTTGATCCTTCCGTGCTTTCTCGGTCAGTGGAAGAAGGCGCTACCATGACCACGGGCCTCATTCCTTGGACAACGGCGGGGGCATTTTACTCTGCAACCCTAGGGGTTGAGGTTCTCGACTACGCGCCCTATGCATTTTTTAACTATCTAAATGGTGTTGTTGCGATAACCATGGCTGCATTGGGCGTAGGTTTATTGAAAGAAAAAAGGGCACAACACCACTGACGTACCAATAAGCAGCCCGCCTGCTAAACCGGCTAATGGTTCAAACGGGGTTGTTGTCTGGTTTTCCAACGCGCTCTTAACGATTAACTTAGTACGTTCTAATGCCCACAAGTTGTTTGAGTATTAGTGTGCGTTGTAGGGGTGAACCGTCATTCTTGGCCATTTTTTAAGAAGTACAAATCAGAAAATCCCATTTTTATAAATTCGGCATCTCTAAAGTTTCTTACGGTTTTTTTGTCTTTACTGATTGAGGCAAGTTGCTGTTCAGTTTGCAAAAACTGAGTAAGGTCTATTCCTTCAGCATCGGCCACGGCTTCATGCATATTTTGATAGCGGCTGTAAGAAAAGTTTATTTCTTTTGCCACACCATTAAATTTATAACGTACTTTATGGGCCATGTTCTACTCAGGTTGGTCGATAAAAATTCGAAAACGGGTTAACCGCCATTATAAACGCAATTAGCGGTGCGTAATCAAAAAGCTTAGTAATAAAGCTTAGTAATAAAACGATCGAGCTCAGGTAAACATTAAGCGTAAACTTGCAGTCAGTTACACCGACATACCTACAGCGTTAATCTGGTACACTGTTTCGTAAGATTGCCCGTTTAACGCTTCATTGCATAATGGCATCTATAAAAACAAAAAAAGGAAGGTGTATGAGTAGTAATGCCCAAGATGCGTCTTCAAAAAAGGCCATCACCGAACAGGAAAGCGCGTTTAGCGTTATCGACAAGCCAACGTTTTTTGGCTCTCTTATTCTTCTTCTATCGGTAACCATTCCTTTAATTATTTGGCCAGATCAAGGCGCACAATGGGTAGTGGCCGCAAAAGACTTCGTTACCAGTAAGCTAGGCGTTTTATATTTATTGCTTGGCGTTGGCGCGGGTGGCTTCATGGTTTACATCATGTTTAGCGACATCGGCCAAATAAAACTAGGCGAGCCTGAAGAAAAACCCGAGTTCTCACCAGTATCATGGGCGGCTATGCTGTTTTGTGCAGGCATTGGGGCGTCTATTTTGTACTGGTCTATGATTGAGTGGGTGTATTACTACCAGGCACCTCCGTTTCACATACAAGGCGAAACACCAGAAGCCGCCAAGTGGGCTGCCGCCTACGGCATATTCCATTGGGGGCCACTAGCGTGGGCTATTTACCTTATTCCCGCCGTGCCTATTGCATACTTCTATTATGTGCGTAACCACAGCGTATTAAAAATATCAGAAGCGCTAATGCCGGTTATTGGCGAAAAGCTAGCTCACGGCTGGTTAGGTAAAATTATCGATATCAGCTTTATCTTCGGCATGTTAGGCGGTGGGGCCACCACGCTAGGTTTGGCAGCGCCCATGATTAACGAAGGGGTACATGAGTTATTCGGAGTGCCCAAGTCGCTGACCACCCAAATTATTGTGCTTATAACCTGTACCGCAATATTTGGTTACAGCGCGTATGTAGGGTTAAAAAAAGGCATTAAGCTGCTGTCAGACATTAACTTTTGGCTGGCTATTGGGTTGCTGCTGTTTATTTTTATTGTAGGGCCAACCCTGTTTATGGCGAATACCGGCTTAGATGCCCTTGGCCGAGTGCTTAGTAACATCGTAAAAATGGCCACATGGCTAGAGCCATTTGCCGAATTTAACGGCTTTCAGAACACCCACTTCCCCCAAGACTGGACCATATTTTACTGGGCATGGTGGCTGGTGTTTGCACCTAGCGTTGGGCTTTTTATCGCGCGAATTTCACGCGGGCGTACCATTCGCACTATGGTGGCGGGTTCCATGTTCTTTGGCACCATGGGCTGCTTTTTATTCTTCATGGTAATGGGAAATTACGGCTTGTATTTGCAGCTGTCGGGCGAGTTAGACGTAGTAACCATACTAAACCAGCAAAGCCCAACCGCGGCCATATTTGCCATGCTGCATACGCTGCCATTGGACTACCTGGTCATCTTCGTATTTACCTTATTGGCGCTAATCTTTACAGCAACTACCTTCGACTCTATTTCTTACATTCTAGCGGCAGTAGTACAAAAAGAAGTAGATGAAGAGCCATTACGCTGGAACCGTTTGTTCTGGGCGTTTGCGTTATCGTTCATGCCCATTGTACTTATGTTTGTAGGCGGGCTAGAAACGCTACAAACGGCATCAATAATAGGGGGCGTACCGCTATTAGCTGTGGCCCTACTGCTGTGCATTTCCATAGTGCGGGCCGCAAACTACGACATGCGCTACCAGCCCGATTATTCTATGAAAGAAATTAACATAGGTGAATTCCCCGACGACGACCCATGGAGCGAAGAAGGCACGTGGGATATTGAAGAAGAGGGCGAGGAGGGCAAGCAGAGCGAAGAGGATGTTCCCATTGCGGCAAAACCTAGACCTCGCAAACCCAAAAAACATATTGAAGGCGACCCTCACAGTAAGCCGTCACGCCTGTAGTTTATAAGTGCGAGTACGGTAAACAAAGCGCTGCCAATTGGCGGCGTTTTTTGTTTTTAAAACAGCGCAATTAACTTTTCCTATAAGCTAGCTGTGTTACCGTTATTGGCATTAAAAGCCCCGAAATTTCCAAGCAAGTAGCACTATGTCAGTATCGAATTATCAAAAATTCTACGAACCATTAAACGCAGTACATTCGGCTGACTTTAACCGCTGTATTTACTGCGGCTGCGAAGCGGCGCGCCCCGACTTTATCCCGCCCATAAAATTTATTCACGACTGGCGAGACGTAAACTCAAGCGCTGATTTTGTTTGTGTACCCTCATGCAATGAATGTTTCGACCTGCTTAAAAATGAAAACAACGGCACGCTAGAACCCAGAATAGCAGTGTTAAAAAAGCTATTGGCAGCAAAGTATAAAAAAGCCATTAGGGTATTTAACCACTGGAGCATGGATGAAATAGAAGAAATGGATATCGCATTTCAAATAAGCCTTAAAGGCGGTATGTATTTAGGTAAAGAAGCCCTTTCACGGATTCAATTTGCTGGGTTCGACTATGAAATAAACGGCAGCACAACGCGGGTAGCAAAACCTCAGCGCGAGGTGTTTAAGGTGTTCGATGAAGAATTCGAGAGCTTTAGAGAAGCGCTAGCCTTTGCCAGCGACACCTACCAAATAAAGAAAAGCCGACTAAGCCAGCTTTATTTTGAAAATGATGAGAGCTTTGATAGGGCGGTTGGGGGGAATCGATAAAGCGCTAGTTGATAGCTTTACACTCCGGAGGCAAAGGCGATAGATTCGAATTCTATCAGGTGCGCCATTCAAATCAATCAGTTACACCAAATCCCATTTTTCCAAAATCGCTCTGTGCCCAAATTGTCCCACTCTGTGACAATTGCCATCTCTGCACTGTTCGATTTATTTTCACTTTGAGCGTTGCCGTAAATTACGACTCTAAGTTTTTAACTCAGCGTATCTTTGTGGTGCTAGTTATCAAGCGCGCTTTATACGGCATTTATTGGTGTGAAATAGCTAAAAAAAGCGATATATAAACTGTTTCCAAGAGAACATTCAAAGAGCAACTAACTTTCGGTTACATGGTAAATCCTTTGAATAATTAAAGAAAACCGATAGATAGAGTTGTCACAACTAAATCATAAATGCTAATTTGTTAGCCAAAAGGATAACTATAGGGACATAGCATGCGTTTCCTTGACGCCTTGAGCGTATTGTCTAAATCTTCTCCATATGCAGTTTCTACTGAAAATAAATATCCAGATCCGAATAACTTGTCAGACAAGGTCAAAAAGGATTTGTACGTAACTATGCCGATTGAGCAAAAAGTTAAAGAGGTCATATCTTTATTAAATGAGCAGCCTCGACAAGTCTTTTTCTTTTGCGGTAGCAGTGGGGATGGTAAGTCTGAGTTGTTGGTTAATACCATTGACGAAGCTGAGGAGCATGTTCGCTTCCATCTCGATGCAACCCACAGTTTTGATCCGCATGAAAATGCCGTGCAGACCCTTGATAAACTATTTGACGAATTTGAGCAAGGTGAGTTTTCTTTAGTTGTTGGTATTAATGTCGGCATGTTGGGCAATTACGAGCAAGAAGGGCGAAATTCGCTTTTCAAGTCAGCAATAAAGGCTTATCAGCATAATAAGACAGAAGTGGCTGGTTTTACCTTTGTTAGCTTTGAAGATTATCCGAAATTTGAGATTACCCCAAATGGAGTCCAAGCCGATTTTGCTCGCAAGGTTATGGCTCGCATTACGTCACCTGATTCATTATTGTTTAAAATCTATCAGCAAGAGTGCGCTCATCAACCAGATACCGAAAGCCAAAGGATGGTAATAAATTACCGCCTACTGTGCTTGCCTGAAGTGCAAGACGTTATCGTTGAGTTGCTGTTTAAAGCCCGTTTGGTGCGAGATCAATTTCTTACTGCCAGGGGCCTTTTAGATTTTGTCTATCATTTGCTTACTGGTGCGGGCTATTTGTTCGATAACCTATTCAGCGGTGGCGACAATGAGCTGGCTGATAAATTGGTTGAGTTTGACCCGGCACTACTGCGCACAAAAGTGATAGACCGCTTTTTAATGGCGGAAGATCTTAAACTGGAAAATAGGCAATTTGATGCATTCTGCACCGAAGTCGCAGAAAAATATGACCTTCCCAGCCTTTCGAATCCAAAGTCGTATATCAGATTATTTAACATACTGAAAAATAGCGAATTGGAGACTAATTTCACTCAGCAGTTTCAGCGAGATTTTATACAACACCTACTTAGCGATTATCTCAATGTTTATCGTGCGCATGTTTTTTTTGAAGACACGCCAACATGTCGGGAAAAGCTCAAAGCCTTTTACAATAAAAAGCTGATATCAGCGCTTCGTCTTTACATCAACCGTAATGCACCGCAACTTTCTAACAAGCAGTTTCTGGTTGCTCAACTTGATAACTACAAAATAGCGGCGCAGCTCGAGATAAAGCCTGATATCGCAGCAATTAAAGCCAATAAAACGGTTAAACCCAATACTTTTTTTGCTCATCTAAAAGTTGGGGAGCATTTGTTAGCCGTTGAAGTCAACATCAACCTGTTTGAGTTGCTCGATCGGATTAATGCCGGATATCGGCCGAGCAAAAATGACCGCAGTGCAGTTATTCTGCTTAATGAGGTTGCCAGTAAAATCGCCCTTATTGCCCGCGAGTCCAGCGAATTGCTGATCAGTGCAGAGTCTGCACAATATAAGTTCAGCCTGGATGACGACTACATTGAAGCTGAGGAGTTATAACTAGATGCCATTAGCCGATAAACTTAAGCCTCAGGACAACAGCGCTGCAGTGTATTTTCCGATTTCTGCTCGCAGCGATAAAAGCAATGAATTCGATTGGGAAATAATAAACCGCTTCTTTGTTAGTGCACTGTTCTCGATTTCTGCTAACGACAAGAAACTTGCTCAGTTCCAATTACGCTGTAAAGAGCACTTTCTAAATAAATTAAGTGACCCGGCAATGTGGGATGTGGTCGAGAAAATTTATTTCTCTAAGCGCGGCATTAAAAACATTGCTCCAGAAATGCAAATTTTTAGCGGTAGTTGGGCTGAAGATGCTAACCCAGCACCTGCCAATCGTATCGCCAATGTAGTAATGACGTTATTGGGAGACGTGCATCTTAGCGCTTCAGCAGACCTAAAACTGAATTTTATTGAAAAAGAAATTCGCACTGCTTTTAAGGCTGAGTTTACGCCAAATAAAACTCCGGTTAAGGGAGCAGCTTTACTAACTTACTTACCGCCACTCTCAGATGTTTTTCGAGCGGATTTACATTATTTACTCAGCAAGCAGCATTACTTTCTAGCGCATCTCACGCACTTCTTACGTTTTTATGTATTTATTTACACCAGCCAAATGGCGTTGTCGATAAACAGCTGGAAGGATGGAGAGCCCCAAAAGCTGAAAGATTGTTACTTTATTTTAGATAACGAAAAAGCGAGCAAAGAGCGCAGTATGTTGCGCGATCGTGGCTGTAAACAGGTTGAAAAAGGCATAGAGTTTTTATTTCCAGTGTTGTCTATGAACGAGTCTTTGCAAGACAAAGAACTGGGGATCGTTCCACTATGGGCCTTGTATCCGCAGCTCACCGATGATGCGCTAGGCAAACTTATAGAATATGCAGTTGCCTTTGCACAAAAAAGAGACCTAAATTTTGAACCGGCAAATATCACAACATTAGATGAAGCCATATTAGCATTACTCGATTTATCGAAACGGCAGTTTAATAAGGGTGAGACACGCTCTGCCGCGGGTAATAAATTTATCAATTTCACTAAGTCAGCGTTATGCAGCAACTTTACCCGCACTCGAGGCAGTGCAGGTAAGGTTTTTGTGATTGACCAGGAATACCTACTATTACTCACCAACCTAGCTATTGGCGAGCAAGGTAAATTGCGTTTACATGAGTTAATTATTGAATTTCAAAAGCGTGGTGTATTTTTCGACCGCGAGAGCCAAGGTGCTTTGGTCGAGTTTTATGAGCGACTGGGTAATGTTGAGCGATTAAGTGATAGTGGAGATGCAGTGTATGTCAAAGCGACAATATGAAGATTTTTTGGTAGCACGCTTTTGTAACTGGGCGGTGCAAAATCTGCGTATTGGTGAACGTATTCATTTTCGCTCCCCGGATGATGCAAATAGCTTACTGCTGTATGAGGCCTTTATCAGGCGGACGGTGGCAGAGCTTGAGGTCGTTATTGAGCAAAAATCCAGATACTTGCCGTACTTGCAAATCGGTAGTTATCAAGTTATTCCAGTGTTACATGCAGAGCGTGGAGTGGGTTTTACCGATAGCTATATTTCAACACTGAGAGACTTGGTTTCTACCTCACAGGGGCAGTTAAAAAACAGCATTTTGCTGATTATCCACAACTCGTCACTGGACACACTCAATAACTCATCGCGCAATCTTTGTCTGGCCGATCATGATGTTTGGAATCCTGCGGTAATCCGTGACGCGCTAAAAGATATGATTGAGCCTCACGCTGCAAGTCGAACAATTTCAGAAGCACTATTGGACCATCAGTTCAATTCGATCCTGGCCGACGGCGCGACCATGTTTGGTTTTCGTGACCTTTACAATGCTGTGCAAGATGGTCATATCGAATTTAAAGAGCTTAACTTGCTGGATGACCCGGCAATTGGCGGCTGGGATAATGCTGCTGCCATTGACAAACGCCTGGCTGAGAATAAAAAGTTAAAAGAGCAAATTGAACACTTAGTAGAGCAGTATCCGTCCGAGCTACATGAAAAGTTGAAAGAGCTGGATTTCAGCGAAAAGTTTATCAAACAACATTTCCCTGATGGCGATCTGGCAAGCTGGCGCAGTACGCTGGATTATGGCGAATGCAAAACAGAGCAACAGAAAAACAGAGAAAATCTATTGGAGCTGGAGAGCGAAAGCGTCGATTTCGGCCATAAGTTTTATTCAGGCTCAAAAGCTGATAGAGGCGCAGGTGCCAGAGAGCGATACTTTATCATTGAAATCCTCGAAGCTGAGCTGCAATTCAAACTGAATTTAAGTTTTATTAATGGTCAAATCAAAGATGATCAGGTCAAGCTTAGGCCGCAAGATAAAAACATCTCCGTTACGGTAAATAAGCGCTCGAATAAGCGCAATGTGATTGAGGTCACTGGAAGCTTTAGTGGCAGCCCCACCTTTTTTAGTCTTGAATTAAAGCGCAGTAAACCACAAGAAAATTACCGTTATCGAGTACTATTGTTACCTGCAGGCGCTTTTTTTGTGCCGGGTTTTGCGACTAACTTTATGTTAGTGCCAGCTAAAAGCAAAATTGTCCTGCAAACCGATAGTACAGCTATGCAGCTGGCTGAGAGTGGCCCTGCAGTAACGATGACAGAAAATGGGCAGGAGTTTGATGTAAACACAACGGGTTCGGTTGATTATGAAAATCTGGTTAATGCTACCGACCGCTTACACTTCAACATTCGCAGCGGCGAACACCTGTTACAGTTTGATGTCGAAGGTGCGGTGTCATCAGGCTCCTTATCCTTGCCATTGCTGTTAGACAAAGATCTGCATACGCGCTTATTTAACGATGACTTTTATGGTGTGTTTAATCCGATAAACGGAAAAGTAGCGCTGGATGGCAAAGAGTTAAAACCGCGTACTGAGCATCGAAAATTACTCCAAGCTGAGGCGGAATTATTACAACAGGAATTATTGTCGGACGCCGTCGCAGGGCGCACTGCGATCCACATAAACGATTTAGCCAAGTCGTATCCAGGTTTATTTGCCGACTACACCGAATTGTTCACTTACTTAAACAGTAGGCGGAGTTTGTTAAGCCTGGAAGCTTGGGGCGAGGCTGTTACCACTGTTGTTAAGCGGCTGGTAAATAACTACATTTCGGCGCTACAACAAATTCAAACCACACGGTTGTTAAGTGCCGATGAGCAAATACTGATCAATCTGGGCTTTGCCAATATCGAAAACGAAGAATATTTAACACCGTACCACCCTTTAAACCTTGCTTATTTCGCCTCGCTAAGCGATGCAATGAAGGCGGATGACACTAAATCCTTTAAAACGCTGCCAGCTCCAACAATGCGTCGGCTAAATGCCGAGGGTTTATTGCCATTTAACTGGCATAATTACCATGACTTTAGCTACAGCCAGGTCGTGAAAGAAAACCCGATGTGGCTGCAGGTGGTATCGTCCCGACAAACACAGCTGGACTACATTCAACGACTGGTAAGGGATAAAACCAAAGAATTTGTTGAAGCGTTTTCTACGTTATTTGCCAGCGGCGAAAAAGACACTCTATTAATTAACTCAATTAATAACGGCCACAACAAAGAAGTGTTATTGGGGCTGGTAGAGTACTTTAAAAAACGCAAACCTGAGCAAACCAGCCGGATCCATATCAACTTGTATGATGAGCAGCTGCAGCATACTTACTTTGATCAGGTTGCTGACGCGGAAACCTTAGCCGAAGTAAAACTGCTATGTGAGCTTACAGCTGACAAAGACGATGCTGATAGCGCTATTGATATGTTGCGCAGGCGAATTACTTACAGCAAATTCCGCTTACCACAGGCTGGCGACAGCTTTAATTATGCTCATTTAAGTTTTGTCAGAAACAACACCCCGGTAATGAAATCACCGGTAGACATTATGGCCGAGAAGAGCGGAATTGCCTGCCATGGATTACTTGCGGGTGAAACATCTTACGATGAACAATCCGATTACTTCACTACTGCTGGCCTGGCAAAAATTAACCTGGACGACGCGTCGCAACTGCGAGTGATGCAAAAGTACAGTGCTCTGTCTAAAGCTGCCTGGTTAGGGGAAAAATACAGCGAAACCAGTAGTCTGGCACTCAAAGTGTCAAATCAACTTCAGCTTCTGCTAGAAGCGGTGTATGAAGACAGCATCTGGACCACCATTATTGATCCTAAAGTTACTCTGAAGTTTTTCAAAAGCCAAAAGGATGTGGTGTTAATTCATTACTCGGATAACTACACCAATTCCGCAAACTATGACGCCATCACAGTCACCAAACGGCGCGATTTTTATGATCAAATTCTGGCGCAAGGTAATCAGGGATTAATTGACGAGTTCAATGCCTTTAATGGCGAATGGCTCTTAAAAATGCTCACCCTACCCGACAATGAACGGCGGGAGAAGAAAAGCATTATCGCCGCATACAAATACGTTAATTGCCTGCTTTATCACAGCGATATTACCTGGGTGCCATTTAGCGTAGCTGAGATGCTGCGCGTGGCCGGTAATATTGGCCTGAAAATGAGTGACGCTGACTTTAGCCGTTATTCACAGGGAGTTCGCCAAGGCGCCATTTCGGACGATGTGTTGTTTGTCGGCTTTAAACAGCAGCAAATGTATTTGCTACCGCTGGAAGTTAAAGTAGGTAAAAAGCAAAAACACGATAAGGGTGTACGCCAGGCCAAAGAGCTAAAACGCTATCTAGTCGAGCAGCTATTTGGCCGGCCAGATTTAGCCGGCCATTTATACCGAGGTTTATTTATCCGGCAAATTTTTATGCAGGTAGATAAGTACGAGTTGTATCGAGTATATGCAAAACCGTATTTCTCCAAGTTAAAGGACGAGTGCGACTGGTGGTTACAGGGTGATTACACCCTGGCAAATATTGACGGATTCCCTGAAGGTTTTGTGTTGGCCTTTATCGAGGGGGATTACTGCAACGAGCAGTACGAGCTAGAGCAAAACATTCTGCAGATAAAATTGCCCAGTGGCTATCAAGCGAAGTTTGTTAGCACGCCGATGCAAACATTACTGGCCGACTGCAATAGCAAAGCGTTGGGCTTCATTGATGATAAATTCATACTGCAAGGAGAAACGACGCCAGTTGCTATAGAGTGGATTACAGAAGCTGTTGAAGAGGATGAAGACGAGAAGCCGCAAGTAAACGTCGAATCCGACAACGTTATTGCCTATCCGGATAGTCACCTGCCAGAATCAACGCTAAGCAGCCAAGTTGCTCAGACAGAGCCTAACTATATGCCTGTGGCGGATAAGCTAAACAACAGCCGGGTATTAATTGGCCATTCGCCTAAAACGCAAGATGCTATTTACTGGGAATTTGGCCATAAAGATCTGGCTAACCGACATCTGATAATTTTCGGTAACTCTGGCCAGGGTAAAACCTACTGTATTCAGGGTTTGCTGATGGAGTTGGCGAAGCATTCCATTAACTCCATGGTGGTTGACTACACAAATGGCTTCTTGCCTGAGCATCTAGAGCCGGAATTTATTGACAGTGTAAAACCTAGAACGGATTTAATTGCCGATAAACCATTAAAATTAAACCCATTTAAAAAACAGAAGAACATCGTAGCGGGTACTGAGTTGACCGATAAAGCTTACGACGTCGCAACACGGGTAGCATCGGTATTTAAATCAGTGTATTCCAGCATTGGCGACCAGCAGTTGCCAACCTTAATCCGGGTTATTGAAGAGGGACTAGAAACTTACGGCGAGCAGTATAGCTTTGAGCATATGCTGCAAGCCTTGGAGAATTACGATCAAACCGGTGTTAAGGTCGCTAACAAGCTGTTGCCATTGGTCAAAGCCAATATCTTTGCCTTTGACGACACAGATGGCTGGAACGACATTTACCAATCGAAAGACTCAGTGTGTCGGCTTATTCAAATGGCGCGTTTATCGCGTGATGTTTGGCTGGCTGCGGTGGAGTTTATTTTGTGGGACCTGTACTCCTACGCTTGTTTGCATGGCGATAAAAACTCGCCCTTGCCAATAGTATTGGATGAAGTACAAAACCTAGACCATCGCTTAGAAAGCCCTCTCGGCAAAATGCTTACCGAAGGCCGTAAATACGGTATCTCGCTTATTTTGGCTACCCAGACTATGAGCAACCTAGGCAAGGACGAGCAAGACCGGTTATTCCAGGCCTCGCATAAGTTGTTCTTTGCACCCGCTATGACAGAAGTGCAAACCTACGCCAAGTTGTTGGAACAAGCCGTGCCGGGCTCCGACAAAAAATACTGGTTGTCGGAGTTATCAAAGTTGAAAAAGGGCGAGTGCATATCTGTGGGCATGCATGCTAATGCTAACGGTGTTCTGGTGCAGTCAGCTAAGCATTTAAAAGTGGCTCAGCTGAGTAACAGATTGGGGTTAACAGAATAACAAAGTAAGGGATTATTGTGGCAAAAGAAAAAGCGGTGATCGGCCGTAATTCAGAAGAAGTATTGGCCCGTAAACAGGAAATTGTCGAAGCGAAGCGAGCTGCAGAAATCGTTACACTGAGTGGTACGACACTACACCAGATCATTCACCAGAGATTCAGGAATACATGAAGCACTTTAAGCAACTGGGTCGACTTGGAAAGGAACTGCACAATCGGGGGGTAAAGCGGATTACGGAACGGCTCGGTGATGATGTAAGAACATTGGTTGAAGCTACCTATCGTCGAGCTGATATAGATATGGTTGGTCCATTATGCGCTTTGTATTGCGTCATAAATGTAAAAAAGTAGCGAGGAAAACTTAGCGTTTCTCCAAGTGTTTCTGTTTCTTTATCATATTTTAAATAATTTATGGGGTTATGAAATTGCAATCAATAAATGCTGAGCCAACAAAAGACTTCTTTATTAGCATGCTTACGAGAGATATATCTTTACTATCCTCATTAGTTGATCTTATTGATAACAGTGTTGATGCAGCACTGAGTAGTGGTGGCTTTTCTGGGAAAACTATTGAAATAAGTTTAAACGGTCAAAGGTTCGAAATCATAGATAACTGCGGTGGGATTTCAAAAAAGGCTGCTACAGATTACGCTTTCAAATTCGGGCGTCCAGCAACAGCACCAAACGCCCCTCATTCAGTTGGTAGATTTGGTGTAGGTATGAAAAGAGCTCTATTTAAAATGGGGCGTGCATTTAAGATTTATTCAAAACATCAACAGGATTCCTTCTTGGTAAACGTTGATGTTGATGAGTGGATTTCCAATCCGAATGTCTGGCAGTTCGAATTGTCAGAACAAGAAATTGATAGTGATTATGGAACAAGAATAATAGTAGATAAATTGCATGAAAGTATATCTGACAAGTTTAAGGACAGTGTTTTTATAAACAACTTGATTTCAATGATTGGAAAGTCACACTTCTCTGCAATAAAGAAAGGTTTGAATGTTTTTGTAAATACTGTTCCAGTTAGACACAAGGACGTAAAAATTAAGTTGAGTGAAGAACTAGGGTTTGTATTTAGTAATCACCAAATCAATGGTGTTTCTATAACAATAAAAGCTGGTATTGGAGATAGGGACCTACACGAGGGAGGATGGTATGTGTTTTGTAACGATAGGATGATTGAAGGAGCATCTAAAAGTTCACTCACGGGGTGGGGAGTAGATGGAATCCGGTCATACCATCCTGATGTCGCCTTCTTTAGAGGTTTAATCGAATTTAAGTCTGCAGACGGCGCCAATTTACCGTGGAATACAACAAAAACAGGTATAGATACGGATAATCCTATTTATCGAAGTGCTTTAGTTCACATGAAACTAGCGATGAGAAAAGTCACGCAATTGCTAAAGGATAGGGTCAAAGAACAAGAAGGGTTAGACAAAGGCAGTATTCTAGAAGGGCATATAAATAAGGCTATTGAAGATGCTCCGTTAATATCTATTTTTGACGCCACGGACCCAAATGGTTTTGTACGACCGCAGCTCGCTTCTATTCCAAAAGTTATTACTCAGAGAAACATCTCGTATTCTGTAGATGAAAAGGAACTCAATTTAGTTAAAGAGGCATTAGGAGTCTCAACTAATAAAGACGTCGGTTTGTATACCTTTAAACATTTTTTAGATAACGAGTGTTGATATGGCATCTGGAGACATTATTAACTATACGATTAGGCCAGCAAAGTGTGTTGAAAGAAAAATAATAAGAGATGAGCTTTTTCGCAGGGTGAGATCGTGAATATTTATTGACCAGTTGGCGGAAACTAAACGATCAGTTTGACGATCCGGTTTAGTCGTGATCTTATACTCTCTTTTTGGGGAGTAAAACCATGTATATCGAAGCCTTCAC
>Ga0207902_1000062_pt1 | contig 39744 bp, 59 predicted proteins | sample LinPmetageLP45_FD_184056 | JGI IMG/M metagenome (GOLD analysis project Ga0207902, IMG submission 184056) | Marine viral communities from the Pacific Ocean - LP-45 (SPAdes) | ecosystem: Environmental > Aquatic > Marine > Oceanic | place: Pacific Ocean | collected 2011-06-12
GGTCAACTTTGAGGTCGGGATGCGAATCAAGGGGAGTGCTACCGATGGCAGTGCTCTTTACGATGGCGTTCTTGAGGTTACGGCTGTTAATCGGGATACTGATGTTTTGACTGTTAATGTCAATTCGACGACAGGTATTCCATCCCTAACAACCAGTGACTTCCTGTACGTTGAGGGTGACGCTGCCAACGGTGGCGCCAACATCAAGATGTCAGGTCTTGATTCTTGGATCCCTTCGGCGATTGCTTCTTCTGGCGATTCTCACTTCGGTGTCGATCGGGCCGCAGACAGTACCCGACTGGGTGGTCAGCGCGTTTCACATGATGGAAGTGTCCAAGAGACTATCATCACCGCAGCAGTGAGAACTGCTCGCGAGGGTGGTCGTCCTGATGCTTTCTTCTGCAACCCAACAGACTGGGCTGAGTTGGCCTTTAGCCTTGAGGGACGTGCTGCGGTTGATGGTGCAAACCACCGTCGTCGGTATGACCCAAAGGATGTTACGGGGCAGTTTGGCTTTTCAAGCCTTCAGATTGCTTCTCCTACCGGGATGATTACTGTTCATGCAGACCACAACTGTCCGATTGACGTCGGTTATTTGCTGCAAATGGATACTTGGGCGCTTAAGTCTCTTGGAGCTGCTCCCCGTATTCTGGACTTTGACGGACTCAAGGGCGTTCGGGAAGCCAACAACGACGGTGTTGAATACCGTTGGGGTTATTACGGAAACCTTATCTGCAAGGCACCTGGCTTTAACTGCCGTGTAGCACTGGCGTAATAGGAGAATATTATGGGTTTTTTAAATTCAATGCAGAGCAGTGGAAACTGCTCGATTGTTGCTGGCTCATTTACGGATGATGTTGCCACGGTTCGTGGCGAGGGCTACTCAGTAGCCGTTTCCAGCGGGGCATTTACCGTTACTCTGGACCGTCAGTATGACGGAGTTATTAGTATCAATGCTACAATTATGAATCCTGCTCTTGCTGCTGGTGAGTCAGGGTTCCCCGTGATTGTTTCACATACGGTAGCTGCCGATACTGACGGCGGGAATTTCGTCATCAAGCTTATTGATGATGCGGGTAACATTCAGACAAGTTTGGCGGCGGACCTTGAAGTTCACTTCATTGCCATCTTGAAAGAAGATACTTGATAAATACGGGATGGGGGGCCTAGCCCCCCTCCTTTATCCTTGGAGAGTTTTATGCCTAAAAAGGGCAAGAATGTACTAGCGCTCATGCTTGGCGGGAAACCTCCCAAGGGCAAAGAGGACCCGGACTATGATGAATCTGATGAATCTGATGATGAGTCGGACTACGGAGAAGCGTTTGAGGAAGCTGCTGAGGCGACTCTACAGGCGATTCTTGCTGAGGATTCGGAAGGTTTTGCGTCTTCACTGAAGGATGCAATCGAGTTATGCCTTGAAAGCCGGGAGGAGTAGCTATGGCTGACTATGCCAAGCTAGAGGTCAAGGGGGTTTACTCCAAGGTCTCTGACTACAGTACTCCACGAACGAAGTTTAAGCCTTCAGCATACGCGCTGAGGCCTGATGAGTATCTTCATCTTGAGGTTAATTGTGATGATAACGGAGAAACGTTTGACTTGTCTATGTTCTCCGGAGGAATTACGATGCTGGCGATTAAGAATAATGACGCCGCTATCAGTGTGACTGCCAGAGTTACCACCGCTGGAACATCCAATGTTGATGTTGTTGTTCCTGCTGGAGGTATTTACGTCATACCAGATGTGGCTATTGCCAATGATCTCGTCCTGACTTCTGCAAGCGGGACTCCTGAGTGCGAAGTATTCATCGTGGGGACTTGATATGCCAACAGATCTTTCTAAGCTTAGAAGCCGAGCAAGAACGAGGGCTGATGCTGTCGGGAATAACTTCTTTAGTGATGGGGAGATCGACAGATATATCAATGTTGGCCTTGGCGAGCTGCATGACATTCTAGTTCTTAAGTTCGAGGATTATTATGTTACCTCTGTTGAGTTCAATCTTGTTAGTGGGCAGTCAAAATATAGCTTTGATTCGTTAGGCGTTAGGAACTTTTATAAGTGTCTAGGGCTGGATATTATCGAGGCTGGTGAGACTATTCGCGCTAAACGGTTCTCGTTCCAAGAGAGAAGCAGGTACAGCGCCACTGCTATCACTGGCAGAGGCGGATATGCTGACTACCAGTACCAAGTCAGGGGAGATGGTATTGAAATCATCCCTGAGCCAACAACCACCTCAACGGTTAAACTCTGGTATATCCCTGCGTTTCAGGACCTGGAGGAGGATGATGATGAGATTAGCTCTTTCATCATGTCTAACTGGGAGGAGTATGCCGTGGTCACAGCGGTTTACAAGATGAAGGAGAAGGAGGAGCTGAGTACTACTGTTATTGAGCGAGAGCTTAAAGCGATAGGAGAGCGGATAGATGCGGCAGCAGCCAATAGGGATGCAGGAGAGTCAACAGGCATACTCGATGAGTTAGAGGGAACACGACCCGGCTGGCTGAGAGGTTTTGCGTGAAACGGTTTGACCCCACTCACGGGGACAATCCCCAGATAAACAGACTGCAATCAACCCTACAGGAGTCTGTGGGGCCGCTTAAAGATGTAGCGATTCTTGACGGGAAGCTAGTTACCGCAGATATAACAACAGCAGGAACAATTATCCCTCATGGCCTTGGCAGGTCTTACAAGGGATATATGATTGTTAGGCGCATTAAGGCTGATGGGACTTATTTCAATGGCTCTATCTATGAGCAAATAAGTCCGGATGACTCAATTTACTTGAAGCTGGTTCCAACGCACAATTCAACCATCACTGCGTGGGTGTTCTAAATGCCGCTAAGAAAACAAAAAGCTAGCATCAAGTTCTCAAAAGGCGTTCAGGGGAAGGTAGACCATAAGGCTCTTCCCAAGGAGAATCTCACCACCCTTGAGAATGGACGATTTGACAAGCTTGGGGCAATCAATAAGCGGAAGGGATACACCCTAGTCGATCAGGCATGTAGTGATCTTATCGGGTATAAAGGTAGTCTTGTAGCAAGAAATACGATTATCGGTGACAGAGCTGCTGGAACAGTAACTCCGGCAAGCACCTACTCTCCGGGCTCAGGTCAGTTTGTTGGAGACAAGGGGTTCTCGGAGGGGGTTGATTACGAAATCATCCCAGTATCAAAGGGCTCTCAGTATCGACAAGAGGACTCCCAAACGGCATTCAGTAGCGACGGGAAGTATGCCTGTGTGACGTTCGTTGATGTCGGGTGGGATAGAACCAACGACAAGAAGGTTTATACGAAGCGAGCATCCATTATTGACCGAGAGACTAATGCTGTGATGGCTTCTGACCTGAAGCTTGGAGCAGCCCAGTACTCGGGGAACAACGGCAGAAGGATGCGTCCTGTCTATAATAGTTCTTCGGGAAGATTTGTAGTTATTGGTGAAGATGAGGGGACTCTTAACCTCTGGACTATCCTCCCCACTTCTGCAACCATCCGGGTAGACAATGCGTCGGATCAGGAGTCGGCATCGGGAACGGTGTTGATTCCCCTCTCAAGTTACCCTCTGGCGGTGAGTGCAGCCTATGTTACGACCTCAGCAAGTTTTGATGTTTGCACGAGCTCAAATACGTCGAAGCTTAACGTCTATGCTACCTACAACACTTCCGCCTCAATTTCCGCAGCGACACAAGCCAATCCTTGCGCTATTAACGCTGTGGGTCATGGTTTTGCTACTTCGGATGTTGTAAAGATTTCTGGCGTGTCTGGCATGACGCAGCTGAACGGAAACACCTACACGATAACAGTAACTAGTTCGAATGCCTTCACTCTCAACGGGATAGACTCTTCAGGGTTTGGGTCATACACCTCTGGGGGAACTGCTCAGGCAGACTATGAGGCGTACTATGAGATGCAGAGCATGACCTCGGTAGGGGTGCATGAGTGGAAGCGACCAATTCATACCCTCAAGGGACACCTGGCTATACACCGGGCAGAGGTGACAGGGACTCACGCGAACAAGTTATCCTTCTTCTGTCATGACAATACGAACATAAGGCTTAAGACCTGTGCTGAGGCAGCAACATCCTATACTGAGGCAGCAATAGCAATCAGCACGCTCCTCACAAAGGGAATGTTTAGGGATGATGTTAACCCGCTATATTCTTCTGATCAGGACGTAATATTCCTTTTTGAGTACGGAGAAGAGGCGGCGATAGGTCCAGCAGCCGCATCAGGGCAGCAAAGAGTTTCGATAATGCACGGGGTGCACAATAGTCTCTCAGGAGCCATTGCAAGCTATAAGTGGCTGACGACAAAAGGAAGCGCCACCTTTCTCCTCGGTCGAAACCCATGGTCGGTAGGGACCTATCAGGACTCCAACTCAGGGAAAACTGCTCCAACCGTTGAGTCAGCGGCCCCGCTACAGACGATTACACTGTGGGATACTGACCCGAGCGATGACCCCGGAAACTTTAGCAGCGGAGTATCGGGGGCGTCATCATCAGGCATTGTCGCAAATATGTTCAATGGGACCGATCTCTTTGATGGGATAGCGGCTGCATCCAGTGGCGCCCCCATGACAGTGACTTTCGAGCCACCAATCATCTTCAGCGACACTCTTACCTTTTACAAGGCCTCGGGCTCTGGGCTGACATACAGCTATAATGGAGCAGGATATGCTTCTGCAGGGACTGGGGCTGGAGTTATAACGGTTGTCGCGAGTGGTGGAGGCACCTTAAGCACCATGGCTTTCCTTGGTGGGCCTGTAGCCGTCTATTCCTTTAAGGTTGATGGGACATACTTGGTTGACCCGGTTAAGCCTCCTTGGAAGAGAACTTATTTGCCGCTTAATTCCTTCAATCAGGAGTGGCGGTCTGACTGGTTTAAGTCGGCATCAGCTTCAGGGTTGGCAGCTCATCTTAATGGCGAAGCGGTCTCTATCCCTGTTGGACATGCCTTTGAGAGGTTCGGGACTGCTGGAGATCTTGTACTCAACTCGACGACTCACCTGTTTGACTTCAGGAGATACAATGAGGAGCGGGTGGATGTTCCAGCACCAAGCAAGGGGATGCTCCATGATGTGCTCTACGTGGCAGACAAGGAGTTATTCCAGTATGACGGTGATGCTTTCCATGCAATCAACTTCCCCAACAGGCCTTCGATAGGGCTAACCCTTCTATCATACTCAGGCTCGGATACCCTTACTGACGGGGTGTACTACTATAAGGCTGTGTGGGAGTGGGTCGATGGACAGGGCAACCTTCACCAAAGCGAGCCATCAGGAGAAGTCACAGTAACCGCCAATAGTTCAAACAGGAAAGTGACCGTCACGCTGGCCGCTCTTGAGATCGGAACCTATAACCCGTTCCCCCACCTACAGGACGCCTATCGGGATGAGGTTAAGATTGCCCTCTACCGGACTGCTTCTGGCGGAAGCATCTATAATCACATCATGACTCTTGATGCAGACTCAGAGTCCAGCACTGGTTATATCTCTGTTGTCGATGCAATCCCCGATACAACCGCAGCAACGGGCAAGTTCCTCTATACTGACTCCGGGGAGCTGGCGAACAGACCACCTCCTGCGTCTGCTAGATATGTTGTGGCTCACCGTGACAGGCTCTTCGTTATTGGCAAAGATAATGTTGTCTATTACTCTAAGCTGGTCAGGGATGGGTTTGGGGTAGCCTTCAATGAGGCTCTTTACATTAAGACTCCTGATAATATTTCAGACCCTCCTACAGCCCTCGGAAGTATGGATGGAAACCTCTTTGTGTTTACCGAGAGGTCTATCTATCTCATCAGTGGAGAAGGACCAGACAACCTCGGGGCTGGTGGGTTCTATGAGGCCAAGAGGGTTCCATCAACGATTGGGGCAATAAAGGGCTCTCCAGTTAAGCTTATTGATGGAGGGATTCTGTTTGTATCCGACAAGGGAACAGGGACAAGAATCTATCTCTTGGGCAGAAACATGTCAGTCACCCATATCGGGGCCTCTGTCGAGAATCTTCTTAATCCTCCTGGAGGGACTCCATACACAGTCAGAGATGTTGTGGTTATGCCTGAGCAGGAAACTGTGTTTTTTCTTCTCTCTCAGGTATCCGGTACAGCTTCGGGCGTAAAGATTATCACATTTAATTATGCGTTCGGTCAGTGGGGGATAGATAATCTCCTCGATACTTATGGCGCTGGAGCTGGTGGGTCACTGGCACTGAGCCCGGTTAGCGGAGAGAAGAGACTTCACATTGGCCTTCTTCATCACGCGACCAATAAGAACCCCCGCATGTATCTGGAGAGCACCACGGCATACAGTGATAATGCCACTTATGTTCCGATGAAGGTTAAGACTGCTTGGACTAATCTGGTGGGGATTCAGGGATACCAGCGAGTTTATAATTTCCATATCCTTGGCGAATCAATCGACAAACATACTTTGACGGTGAATGTTTACTACGACTATGATACGAGTACGGTTGTGGATACTTACACATTCTCAACGACTTCGGCTACTGATGCCGTTTTGCAGTTCAGGGGTCATTTGAGTAAGCAGAAGTGTCAGGCAATTCAATTTGAAGTTGTGGATGCCGACAATTCTGGGAGCACTGACGAGGGATATACCATTACCGAGATAGCGCTTGAGATCGGAATCAAGGCTGACGGTTACAAGCAGAGTCTGGCAAAGCTTCCCGCTGCTTCCACAGTAGGCGCGAACTAGGAGAATTTAGATGGGGCAAGAACCAGCAAAACAAAAGAAGCCTGACAGGATGTTTCCAGATGCAGCTGAGGCAGCACCTGAGAGAATGAATCCAGACAGGTCTGATCTCTCTCCGGCACCTGACCCCTCCTTACCTACCTTGCCCGGAGGAGCGAATCAGATTGGAACAGCGATAGGAGCTCAGGCAGGTCAGTCAGTCGTGTCACAGTTTGCCAGACCCCGGGGTGCCTTTGGGCCTAATACGGACCCAACAAATCGAGAGAGCTTGATGCAGAATCTGGCAAATCGTCCAGCAGCTCCGACTATGCAAGCTGGTCAGGCTGCCGGGACCACTGTTGGAGCACCGGGACAGGTAGCAGCAACAGGCCAGATTCAGGCTGGTCAGATTGCTGGACCGGGCAGAGCTGCACTGGGGGGCATGGCACAGGGCCAAATCTCAGCAGGGATGCAAGCCCAGAATGACCAAATGCTTCGGGCTATTCAGGCTCAACAGGCAGGTGTTCGAGGCAGTCAGAATGTGGGCTTGGGTGCCAGGATTGCTGGTGAGCAGATGGGTAGAGCTGGCGCACAACTCTCTGGGATAGCCGCAGAGAGGCAGATGCAGGCGGCTGGTATGGATGCTCAACTTGCAGCACAGCAGGCTCAGATGGAGCAGGGAGCGTCTACAGAGCAAGCCAGACTTGAGCAGGACAGGGCGATTCAGAATGCTCGAATGGAGCAAGAGACTACGGTTCTTCAGGCCCAGTTGCAGCAATCTCTAAACCTTAGCAATGCGGATATGCAGCAAAAGGCTAACGAGATTAATCTGAATGTTGAGACTCAGCTTGGCGTTGAGCGCGATAAGCGCATAAACGAATTGATGCAGATGGGCGTTGACGAAGAGATTGCCCGGATGAGAGCCGAAGAAGAGGCGTGGAAGTTCAAGAGTGAGCTGACATTTAACTACTGGAACGCTGCGGTACAGGATGCACTTTCCCGAGATGTTGCCAGATCTGAAGAAGCGTGGACCCCAACTGGTGCCAGAGAGGAATTGGCAGGAGGAGCCGCCTTCCACGGAGGTGAGGCCTCTGGGGCTGTTGCAAATTCCAGCGAGAAAAATGAACCAGTGTACCCGGTCAATCAGGGCGTGAAAAGGCAGAATCGGGCTGACGTAGGGGAGTCCCTAGAGGAGCCCATTGGCCAAGACTACCTTGATCTTATGGGAGATAAGCCTTGGGACAGTCCCCCCGGCAGGGTAGAGGACCCTACGATGGGCGGTCAGCCAACAGCATTTGGTGATTCGAACTTGGAAGAGTCACTGATGGAGGAGAGCGCCAACAGGGATATGGCTAATGAGGCCAGACAAAGGGTTGATGACGTTCTTGGTGTTGTTGGGGATGTTAAGAAATATGGTGGTGCAGCATACGATATTCTTTCCCGGGACGAGTCTAAAGAGGCGGTGTTGGATTTAGCAAGAAGTGAAGCAGAGGGGCTGGTTGGGAAAGGCCTTACAGCCGCAGGATATGGGAATATCGCAGGACCAGCGGTACAGGCAGGGTCGCTAGGGATAGACACAATACAGAGCGGTGAGCCTAAAACTCTTGCTCAGGGAGCTGCTGGAATTGCTGGAACGGCAGGAGGGGGCTACCTCGGTGGTCTTCTTGGTGGAGCGCTTGGCTCTGTTGCTGGTCCTTGGGGGACTGGAGCAGGAGCCTCACTAGGCAAGGCTGCTGGTGGTGCCCTTGGTGGTATGGCAGCAAGCGGGTTGAATCAGGCGATATGGGGCGATGAAGGTCAGCCGGGAGATCCTGACCCCAAGAAGCCTCCCTATGTTGATATTGGGGAAAAGCTTGAGAGCCTTGATATTAGTCCAGAGACAGAAATAGGCAGTCTGCACAGAAGGATTAATAAAAGAAGAAGGAGCCGATAATGGAGCCCTTAACAGACCAGTCGATGAAGGAGACAATTCTTGCGATTACAGGTGACAAATCTCTCACCACAGAGGAGAGGAGACAGAAACTAGAGAGCCTTAGTATTCGAGATGCCGACAGCGTGGCGACAATGACGAAGGCCGAGACACCCCCTGCTAGGCCGGGCAGCGATCCTAATCAGTCGAATATTGCACCCGGTCAGCCAGGGCATATTCAAACGCTTCCCCGTAGTCTTCCGCCAAGCACGATACCCGCACCAGCACTTGCGCCCACGCCTCAGCCGACACAGCCACAGGCGCAACTATACCCCGGCTGGTCACTCGGGGAAGAGACCTCGGCAACACAGGCGCCAGAAGAGATTCTGTACCCATCGCCCGAAGAGTTAAGCCAAGAGGTTCAAGAAGAGGCAGACAGTAAAGCAGGGTTTGGAGAGGCAGGGCCTATAGAGCGCATTGAGGGAAAAAGTCCTAGTACCGGTGGTCTGTTTTATGACCCTGTTGATACCCCCGCTGCTAGATCAATGATGAGAATGCAGCAGGACTATGAGTCCGAAACAGGCAATAAGCTATACATCGCAGATGGGCAAAGAACGATTGAAAAGCAGATAGAGATGCATCCTAGCTGGAGTCGAGAGAGAGCGGCGAGAGGCCAGCACGTCAAGAAGCTTGCTTACGACATCTTCATGGTCCCTGACCCTGCTCACGGGGAAAAGTTCGTTGGGGGCAAGAAGTACCGGACAGGCCATAAGGAGACCCCTGAATTTAAGTGGCTGGATGCGAATGCAGGCAAGTACGGGTTTGTCAACACTGCTCCAACTGAAGTTAAATCCGGGAGAAAGGAGTGGTGGCATTGGGAGTTTACTGGCGCTGGTGGCGCAGCAGCATTGCCACCGGGGCAGGAAGAGATTGCAACCCCTTCTCGGCCAGACCTTAAGATCCCATCAACACCAGAAGAAGCCCTTGGCGTGATTAACGAGGAGTATGCAGCGAGAAAGGGGGCATCTGATGATGTTCAAAGCTTTCTGGATATTCAGAGGGGTATTGGGGCTAGGGCAGATGACCTAAGTAATTCCATCACTGATGAGTACAACAAGACAAAGACTCTGTTAGATCAGCAAAAAGAGGGCGCTGAGGAAATATCCAGATTAAAGATTGGTCTGGCAGAAAAAGAAGCGACTGCATTAGCACTGGAAAAGGCAACAAAGGAGAAGGCGGCAGAGCAAAAGGAGCTCTGGCAACAGAAGGGACTAGAGCAGGGGCTCCGGCATGTTGGCGAGGTTGATAAAGAACTTGATGCGATAAAGGCTCGGGGAGATATTAGCCCGTGGTCTATGTTCGGGTTCTTTAAGGACAACCCTGAGACAGGAGAAGAGGAGTGGAGCGCGGGAAAGACCATGTTCACCCTTACTTCTGGGCTGGCCTTGATTGCAAACTTCGCCCTTACGATGGGAACATCCATGAGAAGGAAGGGGAAGACGGTCCCTTTCTTGGTTTACGACATGCTTCATGCGGCAATAAAGGCCGATACGGATGGACAGTTAGCCTCGATAGAGAAAGGCTTTAAGACGATAGATAAGGAGAGGACAAACTATAAAGATAAGTATGATATTATTGGGAATAAAAGGGCTTGGATCGAGCAAAATAAGGCCGACGCAATAGACATTATTCAGACCGGGATCAAGGCTGAGGGGGCAAAGGTAAAAACGCAGGAGCACAGGAACATCCTTTCTGAGCTGGATGCCAAGCTGGAGGTCGATAAGGCTGAAGCCAGAACTGCGAGAGACACGCATATAATGTCTGCACAGGCGAAGGGTGCTGACACTAAGATTTCCGCGCTAGGGGCAGAAAAGCAAGAGCAGAGAAACCTTAGAGGCATCTACATGAATGGGATTCTCACTCTCGCCGCCATGAAGGATCGAGCAGTAAGAGCAGGGCGAGTAAAGCTCACTGCCAGTGAGAGAGACAGGCTGACAACTGCGCAGGGCTGGCTCACTCAACTCGTGGAGATTGAGAAGATATGGGAGCAGTCCGGGAAGTCGTCATGGTTTGCAAAAAACGTGGTTAAACATTGGGACACAAGGGGTTGGCCAGACTTCATGAGAAGTGCCATTGGTGGTGGGTTCATGGAGGATGGAAAATTCATTAGTGCAGATGATAGAATCGCAGCCATGAAAGGCCTTGAGAAGCTAAAGTTTTTTCAGGAAACCTTTGCTAGCAATCTTGCTAAGATGCTTGGAGATGTTGGGAATATTGCGCAAAAAGAGGCGGAACGAGCGATGAACGTTGTTCCTTTGACTGACCATAGTGAGCTGGGCAGATGGAAGATTCTCAGGTTTAAGCAAAGGGTAATGCTCGCAGGAAGCAGGCGTTATCACCTGATGAGTGACGCAGGGAAGAGATGGCTCAGGAATGAAGTGCTTCAGCATGATGATAGTATTGCAGGAATCGAGGAGCAAACGAAGGTAATACAACAATTCCTCGACAGGGATAAGGCAATGGATATGGATTATATGGCGACATATAATGAGGATGAGGACCTGAGAACAGGACAAACCCAAGAACAGGCCAAGGAAGCAAGAACAAGGGAGGATATAATCAACAAGGGAATGAAGGTCGTTGGAGGCCTTAAGGGACAAGTTAGGGTCACGCCCGAGCCAGAACCATCGGCCACGGCACCAAAGAAAAAATACGGCCCCGGGGGCGGCACACCATTAAGCTTCTAGGATAATATAAATGGTCTATATGAGGAACAAAGAGACGAGTCAGGTCGTCGATGTTGAGGATGAGTATGTTAAGGATACTCTCCGTCTTGGTATAGCCGAGTTCATAGATGAGAAAGTCCCCATCAGGTACTACAAGAGGCTTGAGGATGGCTCCAGGGACCCGGATGATGAGTGGGGAATAGCAGAGAGGTACGATAGAGAAGACGCCGAAGACCGGCTCATGAACGACCCTCAAGCGGAGTTCATGAACCCCAGGCAAGCCTACGAGTGGAAAGCCAATAAGGATTATGGGGGTGCGCTATGGACAGCGCCCACCGCAGCCCTCGGCATAGCTGATGCCGTTTCGATGCGTGGGGCTTCTGCGCTTGGGGAGTTGGCGGGTTTGCCTACCCGAGAGATGGCTATGGCCAACCCAACGTCTTACATGGCGGCAGACTTGGGGACTACTGCGGCTTATGTGCTTGCATCGGGCGGAAGGGCCGGAACAGGAAGCCTATTACAGAAGCTTGGTTATAATAGCCTTCGAGAAACAGTTAAGAAGGTCCCTTGGAAATATACAGCGCCGGGGATGATTGGCAAGCTAGGGCAGAAGGTTGAGCAGGGGATAGCCGCTAAGATCCTTGCAGGAAGCGCCAGACCGCTAGGGCAAGAACACCTCGGGAGAGCAGCTGCATCTGGACTGCTTTCAAAGGTAGGGGCAATCGGGGCTGAGTCTCTCCTGTACTCCACTGGTTACGCAGTCAACGACAACCTTGCGGAGCTCATCCACGGAGATCCTGATAAGGCAATGGAGAATATAGGGCAAAGCATTGGATGGGGAACAATGCTTGGTCTTGCAATCCCGACCGTAACGTCACTAGGGAAGATGGGGTATGGCGCAATAAGGCGGGGCGGACGTAAAGCCTATACGGGAATGGTCGATTACGCTGGCGACACCGACATGATGGATAAGGCATTAGCTAACATTGCAGATGAGGCCGATGAGCTAGGCACCCTGCATAATCTTATGACTAAGGACAAGTATCGAGAAAGCCTCTTAGAAGGGAAGCTTGGAAGAGATGCGAGGCTTGCTCATGGCCAGATGGTTAAGAGTCAAGACCAAGTAATCAGATCAATGGCTGATCACTTTGATGACGGATTCAAGCTCCATAACGCCATTAGGAAAATAGACCAGCAAGGCCACTCATTACAGTCGCTTCGTAATTTTATGACTGGAAGAATCCCTCTTGCAACTGGTGGGGTTGGGGGCGTCGCTCCAGGAAGACAGGGGGCAGCAAGTTCCTCAGCGCTGGTTTCGCAACTCATCGAGGGGACTATAGATACAGAGGGAAATGAGGTTAGGTCTGGGTTAATACGGACCCTGATAAATCAGGTGGATGAGCTATCCCTAACAGGAAGACCTACTGGCGGGGCGGCTCATCTGCTGAACGAGACAACAAAGCATGAGCTTAAGATTATCAGGGACAAGCTTCTCCTTCTTGAGCAAAACACTGTTAGCTGGTTAGATCGAGAGGCAAGGGAGAGGGTCTTTAATGCTCGACAAGCAGGGGTTACTGCACACTGGGTGGACCGACTGGATACTGCTATGTCTACCGCAGGGCAGGTTGGCCCGACTCAGCAGGGCAGCGCTCGCTATCAGGAGAAGGCGCGAAGAATTGCAAATGTGTTTGCAACAGAGCCATCACTTCAAGGTGTATTGGATGTGCCTTTCAATGCGAAGGTCTTTAGCCACCTAGAAAAGCTATCTGCAAGAGTCCACATGGAGATGATTGAGGGGCGACTTCAGAGAGATGTTGCACAGCAGCAGGAGTTCATAAATATATTCAAGAACGAGACTACAGACTTCCTTACGGGCTCAAAGGTGTGGACAGCATCCCCAAGGCACTATGGGGGATTCCATCCCTTTGGAGACCCAAAGAAGCTATCCCTTACGAGTCAAAAGCTAAAAGCAAACCACATGCTTAGTCTCCGAGATGGGGACTATGAACACATCATCAAGGAGTTTGGAGAGATAGACCCCATCCAGAGATATAAAGGGAGTCCCATATATCGACCAGACAAGGTAAAGCTCGAAAAACTTATGCGAGGGGTTAACCACTCAAACTATGAGTCAACCTTGGAGAGCTTATCGAGTTATATCAAGCACAGCAAAGATGTCCTGAAGTATACAAGAGACCACTACAATACTACTCCCGGCGTAGCCGCGAACTGGATAAATGCTGCGGTTGATGGTGCTGAAGTTACTGGCAGAAACATTGACGACCATATCCATCACCTCAAGACGAATATGGAGCCAGCGTTACGATATGCAGATGCCCTTAAGAAGGAGCATTACGATATGAATGCAGGGCATATCGCAAAGGCTATGATCCCGGGGTGGGGGTCGGGGGCGATTGCGTCGATTACCGGACTGACCGGGGGAGGCCCGACGGCCATAATGCTTGCTGCACTGGCGACAAGAGCACCAGCACTTGCACAAACAAGAATGGCTCTCACGCCAATGAGAACTGCTGTTCGGTTGCAGAACTTCTATCTTAAGCTTCACAGAAAGAATCAGAAGAACAAGGACTGGATTCGTGGATATGTTCGCAAGTTTGGAACCTCCTCGTTCATTGGGAGAGCCACAGTAACCCGCTGGCCAAGACTCTTCACGTCAAACGCAATTGCCAGACATGTGACAGATAAGAATCAGCCCGAATACAGACACTTCATTGGGCGCAAGCCTGACAATAGATACGGGAGAGCAGAGTATCGAGTTACAAAGGCAATCGTTGATGCGTTGGCCAAGAACCCTGGAATGAAAGAAAGGCTAATAGAGGAAATAGCAGCGAATATAAGCAACTATGCCCCAATTGCAGATCCTCTGTTAAGAAAAGGCCTAGAGTCATACATCAATCTTGTCACCAAGGCGCTCCCCCGCACAGTAAACACTGACATGTTTAGCGAGGAGATAGAGCCCTCTGACTCTGAAATTCAGGCATTCTCCGAGAAACTTGCTGTTTACGAGTATGGTGCTGGAGCGATATTCAGAAGTATGGCAGAGGAGACCTTGAGCTATAATGAGTGGGAGGCTCTTGAGGAGTCTGCCCCTCAGACCGCCAGTATGATTCAGCAAGTAATCATTACGGAGATGGCCTCTCTTAATCCAGAGGATAAGGGCAAGTTCTCTCAGGGGGCGAAAGACCAGCTATCCCTTGCGATGGGGGTTGATAGGCTTCCCCCGCAGGTTCATCAGGTCCTGAGAAATACATTCGCCCCGAAAGAAGAAGGCAAGCCGGGACCTAAAGCAGCTCCTCAATGGAAAGAAGGCAGGTTCCCTGCATCACGATTATCAGGAACACGCGCTGTAGAGCACAGACGCACTTAACCTAAAGGATTAATGTCATGGCAAAAACAAATTTATATACGAACACTTGGTCGGGGTCTCTCTCAGAAACAGCGGCGCTTCTCCCTACCAAGGTGGTACAATCAGAGGGCGCATCCGTTCACGCCCTTATTGACGGGGATACGGGCACCCTTAAGGTGTATTACACGTTTGCCCCCGGTACGACGGATGAGAAGGTAGTCCTTTATCAGACGGTTGCCCTTGCTGATGGCGTATTGTCAGTGGTCAACTTCCCGTACAAAGTGCCGTATTTTCATGTAACACTCACCGCGGGTGGTTCAGGTGGAGCCAGTGCGTGGATCGACGTAACAACGTTCTAGGAGGATATTATGGCTGATGCAGTAGTGATTACAGTCGGCGGACATTTGATCAATGTGACGGGCGACAAATTCAGAGTTACCACGGGGAGCGGAAACCATCTCGACGTCACCGAGGGGGATAATGTCACTCAAGCCAAGCTCGAAGCAACGAAGCATTTGGTGTTCAACGCGAATCACGCATCCGGGAACCTTCAATGGGAACTGAACGGCACTGAAGGGATGAGGCTGACGACGCAGGGGGCAGGGAGTCAGGCAGCTCTGGTTATTGGTGACATTTATGAAGATGCCTTCACAGCAGACGCAAAGCTAGTCCTTCAGACGGACGGGGATTGTGGGCTTCATATTATCGCTGATGATGACAACCTGGGCGGGGAGGGCGACAACCCCCTTATCAAATTGTCACAGGACGGTGGGACACAACTGTACACGATCGGCATGGCGGGGGCTGCCGAGAGCTTCTTTGTCGGTTCACTCGCCAATGCCTCTTATGTCCATGGAGCTGGAGGGACTTTTCAAATTGCCACGGCGGGTGACGTAGCGATGACTGTTGACGGGTCACAAGACATCGTAATGGCGGGTGACTTAAGTTGCGTCGCGCTGACCGAAACATCAGACGCTCGGTTAAAAGAGGAAGTTACAGACTTGGACATGGGCGTTGATTACATCAATTCGCTCCGTCCTGTCAGCTATAAGCGAAAAGACGACGATAGCGACAAGCGGCACCTCGGGCTTATCGCGCAGGAAGTCGGCCCCGTTACGCCCGATGCTGCGCTTGTTCACTACAACGAAAACACTGATGAGTATTCGCTGGCATACACGCAGCTCATTGCGCCCCTCATCAAATCAGTGCAGGAATTGTCAGCGCGAGTTAAAGAGCTTGAAGGTGATACAGGCGAAACGTTCATCGAGGAAGAATAGGCCATGGAAGATAGCGCCGCCACCGCCGCCCTTGTTGGGGTCGTTCTGGCCCTTGTAGAGCTTGTCAAAAAACTGACCAGCAAGGGCAACGGTGGTGTCGCCAACTATAAGCAAAAGGTCCTTGAGGATAAGATAGACAAACTTCAAGAGAGCACAGATACACTCAGAGCGGCCTTCTATCAGCTTCGTGAGGAAGTCAGAATAAGATGGGCCAAGGAGGATAGCGATGACAAGTAAGCCGGGATGGAAAACATCAGAGTTCTGGATCTCAGCCCTCGGGATGGTGTCGGGCGTGGTAATGTCCAGTATGCCAAGCAACCCCTACACTCAGATTGTAGGAGCCATTCTAAGCGCCGTTTGTGGCTCAAGCTACACCTTGGGTCGATCCCATACAAAGGGCAGACAGAGCAGCACAGCGTCACAGATACAGGCCATCATGGAGGATGTGAAGAGAAGGAAGTCCTAGAAGAGCATGTGTTGTGCTCCGATAGGCAAGTCCATCTCAGGAAACTTATCAGGCTCAAGTTGGAGAACGAGATGTTTCCTGATTTTCGTTTCTCCTACCACGATAAATCCCGCCTTTCTGTAGCACCTCCCGAAGTCTCTCTTTTTTCGGACCTTACCCCGGTTGATGAATGTGATCAGCCCTCCTTCTGGCGGGTCTCCAAGAGAGTATCGAGTGGCGGCAACTGCCTGAAGGATGAGTTCGCTTGACAGACCTGCTCCCTCATTACGGAATATGAAGTTATTCCATGAGTTCTTCCACTGGTGGTCTATGGCTTCTTGATGGACAACCCCCCAGAGGGCAGAGTTATCTATGCGCAATACACATAGTCTGCCCGGGGGTGAGAACTGGTTTGTTCCTGTTTTCTGTCGGGAATAATGTCTGTCAGCTATCTTCGCGGAGCTAGGGTCAAATCGGTGAGATAGTCCCCAGATCATACCTAACTATCTTTCCAGTTGAAAGACTCATCAATCCACCGGACTTTCTTGCCAGCCCTTTGGTCTATATGGATGCGTCCATGGTAGAGCCCGATAGCTTTGGCGCCGAGCTGGTCAGCGATAACGTAGAGATTGAGGATTTCACGGTTTGACCTTCGCCATCCGTAGCCTCTTTTTGCTAGACGAATATCCAGTGCCCACCCAATTCCGTCCTTATCGGGGAGATGCTTAGACTTGGTAGCACTCCCGGGGATGCTCTCGTTATGTGCAGCACATCGGCACCCTGACGTTATCGAGATAGGGGCTCCCATCTTATCCCTAATCTTCTGAACCAGTTCTGCTGTCGGCTCTGCCAACTTGTCAAATCCACAGCCACACTCACACGCCCACTCATGGCGTGAGAAGTTCTTTGTTACATCGCCCATTCTTGATACTTCCTTTAGCTTTTAGCTTTATTGTTGGCCCTTTGGCCTCTGCTTGATTGATACCTTTTGGCTTAATTATCTTATTTCTCCGAGGCTCACGCCCCTTTAACTGGTCTTGCTTCGCCAGCTTGATGGCATAAAAAACACCGTATGCCCTCTTCAGGTCTACCGTGGTTGTATCAGAAATTGCCATGTGCTCATAATCTATAGCGTCACCTCCTAACGCATAACGCCTTTTAAACTGCGCCCCCACGTCGGCTGCTAACCTCGAACAATGGTTTATGTAGGATAACGTAGCGTTGATCTTTATCAGGTCTTGCTTCGCTTCCTTCTTCTTCGCTCTCTTCTTTACCCATTCGCTGATATTCATGATTTACCCCCGTACATCCTGATTTCAATTTCAACCCTTGGGTTATCCGCACACCTATCCCTGTCAGAGATTATCCGTCTTCCCCAATAGTCATCCCCGTAAACACCTGCTTCCTCCATCGCATCCAAGGGGCCAGCCGAGAGATTGTCTGAATCTAACGACTGGCCCTTCCCCAGATAGGACATGACCGTGATTTCCATCTCAGTCTTGTCTTCTAAAGGCGGATAGCCACAACTGAGTAACTGCTCTTTCAGTTGTTCTACTGCTGACTTTCGCCACTTCTTGACGTTGGCCGCAGTATACATGTAGGGCTTTCCACCTTTAGTGATGCCCACTCTCTTTGAGTTCTTCTGACTAATTGGCTTCCCAAGAATGGTAAACCGCCAGACAAAATCATCCCCCATTATCCCGCTCCCTCTTTAGAATCTTACCGCAAAAACCAAGCACGTCATTGTGCAAGCCGTTAATGCTACTAGTTCAAGTATAGTCATCATTTATCTCCTCCCCATCCTCATCATCATCTATCTCATCTTCGTCATATATCTCGTCGAACAGATTATCTTTCCAGCTCAACGGGTAACACTTATGACAATCACTAGCCCCACACAAACACTGTTCCATCTCTCACTCCCTTTCTTTTTGTTTAGCCCTCATGGATGGATCACTAAACTCCATGAAGCTACCTCCGTACTGAAAGCCTTCCCTTATCCGGTCGGCAATACGTTCCCCGTAGCGGTCCTTAAATTCTCCCGCATTGAGGTTTGTTGTTAGAATAGTTCTCAAGTAATTGGAGTATCGCCAATCAATCAGCTCATCCAGTTTCTGAAGAAGATTTCCATTCTTATCTAAATACTCGACTCCGAGGTCATCAATCACCATCAGCCTGGAGGCCATCATCTTATCGAGCTCGGAGGCATAGCTGCTCATTCGAGCAATCCTTGTTCCTGTCCACCAGTAGCGATAGGTGTAAGCGTTCTTGTCTGCTGGCACATTCTCATAGAGCCATGTTGCCGCTGCGGTGCTCTTACCTGCTCCCTTATCTGCTGACAGAACCAGACACCAAGCTTCTCTTGGGCACAGAGCGAAGGCCCGAACAGTATTGACTGATCTGGTCTCCTTCAGTACCCCTAAGTTTGTGAGGATTCTCTCGGGAACTCCCCACGCCCGAAGGCAATCAATTCTCTGGTGTGGTTGAATCCCCTCATCATCGGTCGGACAGAACTCCCTTCCTTCTGCCTTGGCAACTGCCTTTAGTTCTTGGTCCCTCTTCCATATTTTATGAACTGCTTGCATCCAAACATCGTCAGGATCTGAACTAAAATCCAGCTGATTGATCTCCATCCCCGAACTCCTTGCTTCCTCGGTGGTGGCCAATTTGCTCCTCCTTAGAGTCATAGCGATTTGGGTCCTTAGCCCTCTCAATAAATCCTTCTATCTTTGTACTGTTTCTAAAAATGTATTCAATCGAGTGACCTGTCGGTTTGTCCTTATGCCATGGGCAAAGAGCGTTCCCTTCGATAGCCAGCTTCAGGTCGTAAGTACTGTGTCCTTCTTGCAAGCACTTACGAATCCTCTTCCAGCTCTCACATCCCGGTTGAATGTTCTTACCTCTTGTCGGGTGCACGTATTTATAGTGCTCAACAATCTCATGAATCTTCTTGGACAGCTCGCCTCCCGTAACGGCTACCTTATTGATACTTGTCCCAGTAGCCTTTCTCTTCTTACTGGGGTTGTACTTCTCCCAGTTGTGGATAGAAAGCAGTCCATCCTCATCCCTGTCGAGCAGTCTCAGTCGGACAAGCGTGTCTACAAGTTGATCACCTAAGTCATCTCGCCACTCTCCATAGTTGGCAGCGAGGGCAATATCTGACTTGCTCATATTCATGAGAACGCCATCTGGTCGGAACTCTTTGCAGAAGCACCAGAGGTTATAGAGTCCGAGGACTCCTTCAGCACTGAGCTCGTTCCTCAGTCGTTGGATCTTGGGATGATTACGAGTTGACGTATGTAACTTGATTTCAGGCATGATAGCTCCTCTCGCTAAGTAATAAAGGTGGGGGGGGAGCACCATGCAGGACTAGGAGATAAGGACTAGCCCCACAGAAGTGACCAGGGAGGGGTCAGGTCCCCCCCCCCCGCCTCTTATTTAGAACGGTACATCTTCAAGGTTGTCTAAGTTGACGGCCTCTCCCCGCTCGTCAACCTCCTCAGCCTCAGCAGGAAGGTAACTGTCTACTGAAAGCCACTTACTCCCTTCCTCACGGTGCATCTTCGCCTTCCCTTGCCGGTCAAGAAAAGAATCGGAATCAAGATTGGGGTTGTCATAATCCAGACCAAGCGAGAAACAAAACTCCTTAAGCTTCCATTTCGCCTTTGGTGCGGAGGTAACAATGTTCTCCCAAGTATCAAACCCTCGCCCGGTCTCTGGGTTCCAAGCCTCAAGACAGAGCCGCATCCCCTCGCTCCCTGTTCGGAAGATGTAGGGGAAGGTAATGGTCTTGACCTTGTAGGCGTAAACCCCCTCGGCAAGCTGTTCATAGGTATCGGTCCCGTCATCTTCTTCTGGCTTATGATTAAGTGCTGGCATGTTATGCTCCCTTTATCTTTCTGTGCTTAATTTGGTTGGCCTTGTAGTCGGCCATATAATTCTTGTAGCTGAACACGAATGAATCACTCATCCAGTGTTGATCCCTGCTCTTGCAATCCCTTCCGGCAGTGCCATCAAAGTAGATGATCCTCTGTTCACCCTTGTTGCTTGAGGTGCTTCTCACCTTAGCTTTTGACTCATCCTGATTCCTGCCAACGACAATATTCTTCTGGATGTGTCCAACTTGGTCTGCCCACCGATGCGTGGTGTTCCAGACCGCCCGAGCCATATCTCCACCAATCTTGAGGAAGTCCTCACCAAGAGCGTTACCTTGACGGTGAAGCCCCTCATGAGCGAGGAGGACCACGAACATGTCCTTCTCGTTTCGGAGCCTTGTGAGCTTGTTCAGGAGCTTACACCACTCAACCTCAAGCGCTTTATCACCCAGACCCCACTCATTGTAGGCGACAGGATTGTTCTTCCCTGCCTTGGGATAAACTCGGCCACCAAACTCATGCTCAAGGACGTATGCCTTGCAAAGCTTCTCGGCCTGATTGAGTACGTCGATAACCACAGTCTCTTTCCCGTGGTCGTTCTCAAGAAGGTAGTCCACTGCTGCGAGAACATCTTCCCACTTCGTGATGATCCCCTTCTTTGGAATCTTAGAGACAGGAGCATGGCACCCATCTTCGGTTAAAATGAATACGGGATTCTTGCACCGGGCTCCAAATGCGGTCTTGCCGCATCCGGAATAACCCAACAATACAAGGATTGCCTTCCTAATCTCGCTTTCGTCAACTGTTAAATCAATCTTCACCTTATCTCCTTAGTCCCCGATAGGAAAAGAAACCATGTTGCTCCCTCTCCCATCCAACTCGGGGTTCTTAGTTTCCAGCTTTACCAAGTTTGGCGAGCTGTCTAATGTTTCTCTCCCTGTGCAAACATTAACGAACGGGCAACCACTGTAACTACCACAGCTTGTTGTGAACTTAATCTCTAAGAACTCCCCGTCACTTAGATTATTAGCATACCTAAGAATCTCCTGCAACCTTTGTTCGTGTTCTGACTCTAAGCATACGACTTCCTTACGTACATACCGCATAGAGCCCTCTTCTGACTCGTAAAACTTGGTAAGTCGATCGTGGTATTCCCCAAGAGTCTCCTCATTCGCATCCTTTCTCTTTGCTAGTTCCTCCTCAGTCTCATCCTTTCTCCGTACAACTCGCTTACCTCCTTGCTCCTTGGTCCTTTGCTTTGGTCCTCCCCTTACTGTCTCGATTACGTCATAGATAACTTCGATCTCACTGACTGAAACCTCAATGCCCTTACCCTCCAGGAATACCTTTGCTGCCTCTCGATAGATGGTCAGCTGAACATCCATACTAAGGTTGTCAAAGTAGCCACTCCCGGGCTTACTCACTGCCGTACCCGTTGTCTTGTGCTCGACGATAGTGGCCCTCTTAGCCCTCCGGTTATAGACCAGAACATCCATCTTGCCTCTAAGGTGACGAACCTTATCAGCGCCAAGGCCCTTCCCATCGTTGTACCAATGGTCAAACCCAAACTCGACCTCAGTGTAGATGTCCTTGCCGGTGAACTTCTCCTTCCCCCACTTCTTCTCGTAGCCATCCAGATACGCACGACACTTAATGAGTGCTATCTTGCCCTCATCAGTAAGCCACCAATCATCCCCATTGTTGCCGTATGCCTCCTTCACCATGCTGTCTACGATGCTGTCATGGTTCAGCCCTTGCCAGTACCCCTCCAACCCCTTGTGGACCATGGTGCCAATCCTCATCGGTGCTGAGGGAAGTGACCTGTAAAGCTTGTTGTACTTGTAGTCGTACATCTTAGGGCATTGCATCCCTGTGCTTATGCTGCTTGCTGTAAATGAGTTGTCATGCTCAATCATTTAATACCTCCTTGAGTTTCTTGATGGTGTCTTCTATCCACCCATAATTCTCACCAATAGCCTCATGCTCTCCAAAAAGCGCAAGGTGCTCAATCAAATCGAGCGACTCCTTCATCGCCTCTGTCCGCTTGAGCTCCATGTCCCACCACTTGCTGTCAGGTGTTATTGATTTAGTCATTAAGCGATTCCTTCCAAGTATTCTCCGAGACTTGCTCGAATGTCACTGATAAGTGGGCTAATTGCTTTCAGGGGGAGAGCCTCAAGAGCGTCAACTGCCCTGTAAAGTGCCATCTCCTGTGCCTCTCCCCCCTCTTCAAGCTCCCTCACCTCCCAATCAACCGCCCTCATTCTGTCCCTGAGCCCATCGATCGCTCTTACAAACTCCTCCCACTCGCCTCTTCGCTTCCTTGCATCCTGAAGTACCGTGAACCAGTTGCTAGTCATTGAGCGACCACCTAATCTCCCCAACGATTTCCTTAACGGCTTCTTGATCGCAAGGCTCTTCGCAACAAAGGTTCTCAAAGACCCCACCCGCCTCTCTCAATACGCCCTTGATTTCATCAATCTTTGTCTCGTGGTCCGCCACCATAGCCTCAAGGCAACTGATCTGAGCCTCCATCCCCTCCCTATCATCCGCCGCATCGTCCAGTTCTCCGCGCTGGCACATCACGACTGCGGTTAACTCACTCACGGTGGGGTTGGTAGGGTCAGCAACTACATGCTCCTCTAACACCTTACTTAACACTTTACTCAGCGGCATTGAGCGCCTCCTTGATCTTTCGTCTTGCCTTTCGGACATACTCAAGCACTGCCTCTTCACCTCTGAGGTCTCTCCTGCCGACTACTGACTTAATTCTCTTTGCCTCCTCTTCGTGCTTCTCCCAGAACTCAACTTGCTCAATGACTCCGAGCGGCACATCCTTGGCTCCCTTATCCTCTGGGTCAATCCCTCCATGACAGGCAAGCATCAGCCCGATAATCTCCGAGGGGACATAGTTGTAAACAGTCTCAATGTATGACTCATCCTCAAGGAACTTCCCCGCCTCAAGAAGGTCATGCTCCCCGTAGTCGAGTTCGGCCCATGGCTTAATCAGGTCATCCGGTGCAGAGGGGTAGCCCAGTTCAGCCGAGTAGTAATGAGTTAATCTCTTTCGCTCCCAGGCATCCCAGTCAGCATAGGCATCGTCACTATACCGCGGTGAGCATCGACTCGCCCACCCTGTCTGAATGCTTACGTTGAACCCATCCCGGCAAACAGCTCGGTATCTCATATGGTAGGGCTTGTCCTTCTCGCCCGGAGTCATTCGGTGTCTGCTCGTTATTACTTCGCCATCGCGGTTGGTGTATTCGCTTTCGCTAATCACCATGTCGTCTTTCCAAGCCATTGAATTACGATAGTCAGTGAGGTTTTCAATTTCCATTGGTCTTCTCCTTCTTGCACTTTGCTACTTCTGTACGCCAGTAATTGCTGAGGTCCTCAAGGTTCCTAATCTCTATGAACTTGAGGTTCTTTCTGCTGACTTCTTCTTCCTCTGTCTTTTGCTTCTTGTCGGCCATTACTCATCTCCTCCCTGCTTAACGGTCACTGTCTCTCCGTTGCTGCTCACCGTGAACTCTCCGTCCCCATCGCGGTCGATCGTGATGCTCTGCCTCCGGCTCCGGCTCCGCCCCGCGCAGAACCAAGTGACCCCATAGATCATCATGGTGATATTTGTGATTACGACTTGCAACTGTAAGTCATTCAATAGGTCCAGAACATTTACTACTTCTACTTCACACATTTACTTATCTCCTCTACGGTGCCGAGAAAGAGTTTCTTCCAGCTCCATCGCGGCATGTTTGTTGTTGAGTTTCTCCATCGCTTTGTCATAGTCCTCGTCGATCTTCCTTAATTCTTTGTCGCAGTTATAGTCGAGCCGCTTGTGCTCCAAGATGCACAGGACCATGATTATACCCAACACGTAATACACCATTACTTATCTCCAGGGTGAAACGGGGGGGATCGGACCCCCCGCCCAGTTAGTGCCTAGTCCTCGTCAGTGTCAGCTTCATCCTCAGCCTCGGGCTTACCCTTGTGCTTGATGGTCAGGACACCATCCGACTCAAACCACTCAATGCAGTCAGCGTTGGTAATAGTGAACTCCTTCATCGAGTAGGTCGTCACCTCTGCGATGGCCTCCACATTTCCTGAGTAGTCCATGCAGGTGGTCCGAAACTCAAAGCCGCTCTCAGACAAGTGTGCCCTGACACTTACCTTTGCGTTGTGGGCTGACACTGTAACTTTCTCGGGTCGGTGGTCTATTGTTGAACTCATAATATTTCCTATCTCCTAATTAAGGTTTCTGGTAACTGGCCCCAACTCAAGGATGAGGCTCTCAATGTTTGCAATCAACTCGACCCGCAAAGCCATTCGACGAACAGCGTTCTCTTCCGGGTACTCCTCATCCACAATCTTCTCAATCATCGACGACAACAGGGGCTTAACCTTCTGGTTCTTTGCTGTCATGTGAGGGTAATTGTGGAACATCGCTGTCAGACGGTCTTTGACCTTACGCTTTAACTTAGTCTTCATAAACATTCTCCAATGTGTGCTGTTTCTGCTCTTACTTCCGTTCCTTCTGGTGCAAACACCCGGGCCAGAACGATGAACATTTCATGTAATTTACCCTGCTCCTTGTACCTTTGCGCCACCTGAATCAGGTCTTGCTCATCAAATGAATCTCTACTGTCTTCATCATGCCTTTCTACCCTGACAATTTCGGGGCAAATATTAGTGCAATTTGGTTCTAAATCCTGAAATCCCTCAAACCCTTTATGCTTTCCTGTCATCCCAACTCACTCCCTTAATAAAATCATAGGCCTTCTCAGCCCGTTGTGCTGCTTGCATCAATAGCTTTGGGTCATCCTCTAACTCATTCAGCCAAGCCTGAAGATAAGCTACCGAATTATTGAAGTGAACATCCACTCCAAGGTCTGCCATGACGAAGCAACTTCCCATCTCTGCCACCAGCTCCTCCTTCGAGTAAGCATGGTTGTCTGAACTGAATCCTTTCATCTCCCTGTTCAGACGTTTCTTTGCCCCTGTGCTGTGAACCACCTCATGAAACAAGGTGCTCCAGTACTGGGCCTGAGTAATGAAATCCCCTCTGTTGGGCATCCCAATGGTGTCTTCACCCGGACGATAGAACGCCGATGAACCACCGAACTGGATATGAGAGCCCCCACGGTCCTGATAACCTTTCAGCATCAAGGCCGCCCCCTTCTCCCAGTCCTCCTCTGCCATCTCTGGCTTGTCCCCCACCTCACCCAGTGGCCACATATCCTCAGCCCCTTCGAGCTGCTGGCGATTGTAGACCTGATAGAACCGAACAAAAGGAATGTTCTCAGTTCTCCCGTTCTTAACTCTCTCCGTCCACTTCCAGAAGGCGACCGGGGTGTATCTCTCACCCTTCACCAGACGCAACCCAAGGCCCTTTATCTGCTTCATTGTAAGCCAGTTAGGGTCTGGTCTCTCCGATACTGGCTCGCACAGTGAGAAGGCGTTTATGCCCCTGTAGTGCTTCCCGCTGACCATGTTCTTAGGTCTACCCTCCACTGAACTCCAGGGTTTCTGCCAAGCAACCGTCCCCTTCTTCAGCCCCTCGATAACCTTCTCTGTCACGATACGAATAACTTTATCACTCATCTTATCTCCTTATCTCGCTCTCCCAAGCGCAGTTAATCAGCCAACCTCTAGGGTCAACAGCATCCAGCAGGACTCACTTCCTCCCATCGAGGTGAAATCAACCACCCATTGAATGTAATAGTTCGAGCACCGATGACTGCAATGGTCGTTCCCATCCACTGCATCTCCCTCTCCGGTGAAACTCTCTTTGCAGACAGAACACTGCCTTAACTCTCTCGTGTTTTCCATATCTCTCTCCCGTTTGCTAGTACTACTAGTACTACTAGTCACTCTGTAAATATCTTAATTAAGGAATCAATACATTCATAAGCGACTAATAGATATGTCCTCTATTTCTCGACCCTTGTCAAGTGAAAGATTATCGGTTGTCGTAAGTTCGTCGATACTTCTCTCACCCTCTATCAAGACAACCAGTGAGGCTACTACCCATCTTGGCAGAGTCACGTAGATGTCTTCTTCATTCGCTGTCTCCGGGGCTACTTCTTCGAGCAGCTCCCGGGCCTCTTGAAGGGCTTCCTCTCTACTTCCCTGCATCCTTCTTTCCTGCCTTCTCTCCCTTGTCTTGGGTCTTCGGCTTCTCTCTCTTCACATGCTTACTTAATGCTTCTTGTAGGTTCATCTCTTCACTCTTCCTCTGTTGGTTCTTACTGTCTTCCACAAACACACCCGAGCATACAGGTATGTGATAAAGTTTCTCAATCCTCTCATCTCTCCTCCTCCCCTGTTGGTAACTATTTAAACCGTGGCTTAAAGAGTATCGTGTCAATGATGTAAACTATTGCCGCAAACTCGGCCCACCAGAGAGCATCCTTGATTGACTCCGCCAGCTCCAAGAGTTGAGGAAGGTAGTACTCCTTTAGGGATTGTGTCAAAACCAAGGCCGCCTCACTCATCTCAGGCTCCATGCTTACGCCCCTCCCACCACCTGCGAACTGGTATAAAAACCAAGGCAGCCAGGACGGAGAAAACGAAAAACATTGGCCAGTCATCAACGGTCGGTGGCCATGATGGGTCCCACTCATGCTTCAAGCATTGCTCACTGGTCGTCTTCCAAGCCATCATTCACCCCCTGTGAGACCAAGCAGGCGTATTGCGCTGTGGATAAACACCAAGAACAAACACGCATGTAACCAGCCAAGCTTGTATTCCGAGAAATAACACCTCCACATCACTCACCTCCTGCGTTTATCTCAGAGAACAATGAATCTGCGTGAGAGATTTTTGATGCAGGATGGTGGACCCCGTACTTTTCCATCACCTTTGCGCAGAGGTTGATTGGACCTTCAGAATCTTTCCGACTAGAAAACACCAGGTCATCGGCTCCATAAGCGGACATCTCCTTTAGTGGCAGGAATGGGAGAAATTTCCCTCTAGGGCTGAATAGCTTAATCCTGAGACTGTGAAAATTGACACCGTAAGTGTATTTACCCATGGTGATTTGAGTCGCACGTGCCAGACTGGACTCATATATCTCGGCACTTAGCTGAACAATGAATTTAGACCTAGTTGGTACGGTGCCTCTGAACTTAACCGTCAAGAATGAAAAATCCTCGTTTCGAATTTCAGTTCGCTCTGCCCCGGTCTCCTTCCACTCCATCTCTCCACTTTGCGTCTTCTTCAGTAGCCACCGGGAAAGCTGATCGGCTCTCTCAGCAGGGGAGGCACTAATGTCAATTATATCATCCATCACCCATCTCCTTCTTGTAGGCCTTGGCGTCCTTAATTAATGCCTCCAAGACCTTCTTCATTTTCTCGATTTCTTTGTGGTTGCTTATGGTCATGTCAACCAGATGCCCTATTGACTCCCCGTGAGTCTTAAGGATGGACTCGTTTGTCTTCATGAATCCTACTATTGGGTTATCCATTGCTTAATCCTTTCTTTTTCCTGTGCGGTAGTCCTTAAGCAGGTCACGGTCTGCCACCGAGTAAGACTTCAGTAGCCGGATTTGCTCCAGCAGACTTCCAATCTTTTTCTCTGACTCATCGTTCTTCTTCTTTAGCTCGTCAACCACCGCTAGTAGTTCCGTAATCACGAGCTCTGCTTTATTGCCTGTGGCTATCAGCCTATCTACCGACTTATCCAGTTTCTCAAGATATTTCATTACTTAACCTCCTCAATCATACAGTCCATGAGGACCTTCAGCTTGGCTTGCATCTTCTGAACCCGTAGGTCAGTGATGATTGATGTTGCTAGGTTGGCTGCCAGTAACCATCCGATTAAATCCACCATTACTTATCTCCTTTCATCTCTTCTTTGAGGTCTTTGGTCTTTTTCCAGTCTCGGTAACTTCTCTCCTCAATCGCCAGACGCCTCTTCCTGAGTCGAGCATCCCACCACGACCAATACATCTCGGCAAACTGGAGTACCGGAGGCGCCACTAGGACCAATAGTAAAACACCAAAAGACACTGCGGCAATCGGTGCCAGAAATCCCGTAAAGAAATGCTGCTCAATCCGCTCCATTACTTACCTCCTATGTAGTTGTCAGAAATCTTCTTACCCATGAGTTCAATAAGCAACTCCTTCAGGGACTTGTAGTCATAGAGCACCTTATCCCGCTCCAGGGTCATCGCATCCAGCTCCTCAGCCTTGGCGTCATACCTCATCTCCGTTTCCTTTAGCTCTTTGTCGTGCTCATCCCTGAGCTTCTGTGCTCCGTTAAAGAATCCCATCTCTATCTCCCTGTCTTATCTGTTCTTAATTAATGAAGTGGCGGATACCAGCGATCACCCAAAAAGCGAGCGGGACTCCTATGGCTAAAGACACGACCAGCTTTTCGGAGAACGAATAGACACGACCAACCTTCGCGTACACCCTCCCTGACTCCTTCTCAAACTGCTTAATCCGCAAATCAATGCATCGAATCTGCCGCTGAAGCGCCTCGTTCTCCGCCTCAAGCTTCGCGTTCTCCTCCGCTGTTCGATCCCATTGCATCTGAAGCCATGCCACCTCAAGCACCTCATCCGTCCTCTTTTGGACCTTTACGGCCTCCTCTACTTTAGCGCTCTTAAGCTTTTCATGCATAATAGTACCTCATCCTCTCCCTGTTGGTGGTTAATGCAGTGTCTCGTCAATCTCTTCATCTGTGTTGCTAGCCCCTACTGACGCCGTACCAAAGCGCTTTCCCTTGGGGTTTGCTCTGGGGTCATTGTCGTCGAGAGCTTCCCTTACTGCGTCCAAGACGAACATCGCCGTTCGATGCTTGTTCTCAATGCTGATGCGTTTGCTCCCAACATCAGGAAGGCTATGCAAGAGGTCAAACATCACCCTCTCTGTGCTGTGGCACCAGTTCCTGCTCGCCTTGAATGTTGCCAACTCCAGCGGGTCTAGGAATTTAAAGTCACTTGGCCTCTTCTTCATCTACTCATCTCCTTGGTTTAGTAGGTCTTTCAATGCGCCAATCTCTCGATATATCTCCATTGGCAGGTGGTAATAAATAACTTCGTCCGTTACTCCGGGACATGTGACCTCAAAGTACACCCAATTACCGTTCACTGAGGTATCAATGCACACTTTCCCCTCATGCCCATTGCTTCCCCATCCCATCATGTTGTTAACGGTAAAGCTCCACGTCCCATCGGTGCCGTGTTGTTGCTTGTCGCATAAAATACACTCTTGACTCATCTACTCATCTCCTCGGTTCAATAGGTCTTTCAGTGCGAGAATAAGAGTCTCCCTAAGTAACTCGTTCTCTTCCTTAAGCTCCTTGTTCTCTTTCCTAAGTCTCTCGTTCTCCATCTCTGGTGTCTCGTACTCCTTCATCCCTCGCTCTCCTTCTTGGTAGTCTAGAAAAAGTCCTCTCTTGAGGTGTTCCTTTAGCCGTGCCTGAGAATACATCTTGGCGTAACCACTGCCCTGACAAGGTGCGGCAGCCATTGCCTGAAAGTCTTTCTCGCTGTGCGCTATCCAAATGGTCAGACCGACAACTGCTACGAAGCGGCCCTTGCTCCCCCCGCATGTGACGTGTTGCCCCCTTTGGAGATTAAGTGCTCCTGATCGAAGGTCTGCCTCTAGGCCCCATAGCTCAATCGGCTTGGTATAACGCATCCCTCTACTCCTGCTCATATGTTTCTAGTGCTTCCTTGACCAATCTTAGGATGAGCCCCAACTCAAAGAGGTCGATCCTCTCTTTGCCACGAAAAAGCGACCCATAAGCATCAACCGTAACCAATCGATTCAGTAGGTCCTCTGCTCGCTCCAGAGCTCTCACTTGCTGCTGGCCCTTCATGACCTGCCACTCTCGCCTCTCCAGTCGTTCCTTCCGGCTCATTCTTTTGCTCATCTCTCATCTCCTTGATTTCTTCTTTGAGTTTCTTGATTTCCTTGTTTTTGGGGGCTCTGCTCTTCTTAAGCTCCTTGATCTCCATATTAAGCCCCTTGAAGGTTATCTCCGCCATGTCCTTCCACGTCTCAAGTTCGTCAATCTCGTCCTCAAGCGAATCGATCATCGCTGACTTAAACGTCGTTTTGTTCTTATCCGCCCTGTCTGCTTTAAGCTGCTTAATTTCAAGCCTATAATGCCTGATGTCACGCTCAAGTTTTTTAATGGTACTCATCTCTCATCTCCTTCTCGGTGGTGTGTTAGAACAAGTATGCTCGAATCAGTCTCTCGTTATTGAGGAACTTGTCTACTACCCCGTTCATGTTGAAGCAGCCCTTGGTCCTACCCGGGTGTGCCTCTCCGCACAGAACCACACGAACAGACTCCGGGGACGAGCAATCATCATACTCCCACAGTGGCTCCGTCACCTCGACCAAGTAGCCAGACTCGGTAACATGTTCGCCCTCCAGTAATTCAAACGTGTACCCCAAATCTAGTTGGTGGGCACCTGCTCCACACCCGGCACATGCTCTCAGTCTATCCACGTTGTAATTGTAAGTACGTCCCATCTCTCATCTCCTTCACTGATTGTTGTTCATCCCCCACCCACTTCCCCCCCCTCTATCCCTTCACCCTCCCTCCACCCTCTCTCTCACCTCTCTCTTCTCTCTCCTCTCTCTCTCTTCTCCAATCTCTATCCGTGCCTCTTAAGCCACTCCTCAAAGGCTGCGTCCTCCCAGTGTTCTAGCGTCTGAGGGTCACATCTAGCCTCCATGCTATCAGGGTCACACTCGGGATAATCCTCGTTAAAGCGCAACCTCTGGCCTCTCATAGGGGCTCCACAACTGACCAGTAGAGCCACAATCAATGTCAACCAACTAACTTTCTTCATGTCTTCATGCCTTTCATTAGCTCACGTCGAGCTGTTACACGTTTCACTCTTTGCCAAGGAAGACGAGCGAAGCGAGAAAATTTTTTTTGAAAAAGTTATCCACAGGGCAAGGGTAAGGAGGGTGCCAGGCACCCCCCCCCCTTGGGTTATGCCGCTTGAATGGCGTTATGCGTTTCTATTCGTTGGGCAAGGTCTTTCTTCTTTGCTGCTTTGGCCTTCTTCTTGTTGGCGACCAAAAGTGCTTTAGCTTCCGCCACTGCTTTGGCTCCGTGGTCAAGGTCTGCTTCGGTCTTTTTCTCAACCCCTTCAGAGCTCCCGCCTTTGCGAATAATTGTCACCTTCCCCGAAGAAACATTCGGGTCAAGGTGGCGGGGGAGATCCGCGGTGGTTTCAGACAGGAAACCTTCTGCGACTTCACCCCAATGAAAGTAATGATCTCCGCCTTGGCGTCCCTTGTTGTCCAGTCGGGATTGCGCTCCGAGTGCAGCGTTGACCCCTGCAATCTTGGCGGGGTTGTAACTGGCGAGCTGCTCCTGCTCGGATTCTTTCAAGCCCATGTAAGCGGCTTTGATGGGATCTTCAACAAGTCCATCTTCGCAAGCATACCAATCAGGGAAGTAAATATATTTTTCTTCGTAGGCTTCGATGCCGTCGTGGTGTTCGTTTGGCTCCTGTGCGGGGTGTCGAACCAGGCGAAAATGTGTCTCGTCGTCTTCGCGCCATTCTTTGATCATGTTTCCAAAATCCCCCCATGGGAACTCCATATCCTTCTGGGCTGCAATCTGGTCCTTAAGGCGTTCGATCATCTTTTGCTCAAGGGCGTTTAGTTGGTGCCCGAAGTCGGCTTTGATGAAGCAGATCTCAGCGATCTCCGGGTCCCGGTGCATGTCATCCCGCAGGGTGTGGATCTTCTCGTGTCCTTCCAGTTCGGTCAACTCGTTCTTAAGGCGGATCATCTTCATCTTGGCACGCTTGGGGCACTCTGACATATCGCGTTTGATTCTGGCTTTGGACTCTTTGATGGATTCGATGTTGGTCATAACTTATCTCTTTTCTGTTAGGTTAAAAAAAGCGGGGGGTTTCTCCCTCCCCCCGCGATGGGTGACTGGTTAGTTGGGCAGGTGGTTGTCTCCCTCGAAGTCAGGAAAAGAAAGGGTTTCCTCTTTTTCGATGGCAAGCATGGTGATGTCGTGCAACTGGTTAGGCTCATACCGATTAAGGCGGGTCTCTAAAGCGTTGTAGCCAAGGGTCTTCTCAGTCAAGTCAGCCTGAAGGCCTTCAAAATTCTGGCGAGTCTGATTAAGGGAAGACTCAAGCCCTTGGCTCTCTTCTGTGAGGAAATCGACCATCGTCTTGCTCTCTTCAAAAAGGAACTTAGTGTTTGCGTGGGCGATAACCTCTTTGCCCAGGTCGGATTCAAGGCTCTCGATTCTACGAGTAAGGGTTTGCAGTGCTTGCATAAGGCCAGATTCACGTTCGGTTAACTGTAGCATTTTCTTATCTCCATAAGGTTTAGAACCACCCGGCGACTCCCTGCCGGAGTCAACTTGTAACCTTTCTAGCAGGGAAACACAAGCTTAAACATCACCAAAAGGCATAGGAAAACGCTCTAAGTACCTAGAAACACTCATCTTCTCCCCCCTTGATAGACTGAAGCGAACGCACTGACATGATGAGACATGGAGTGCTCTAAGACACTCATCTAACAGCCACCCTGAGCGCCTTACGCCTCACTACCCTTTGCGGCCAGTACTAAGCACAAGAAGGGCAAGAGAGAATCACTGGCCGCTTAACCTTACTCACGCAGGAGAGCAGACAACATACCCAAGTGCCTAAGAATGGATACAGCCTGTATACAACTGTTGACACTTGATGAGCCATCACGATCCTTCTCACTACCTTTCTCTCCTCTTTTCATGGTCTTAGGGACTAGCTTCATCTAATTTACCGGGGAAGGATCAATAAGCCACTCGGTTAATAAGTCTTATCAATGTGTTGATGTCAAAGGCTTAGGGGGCAGAAGGGCGACGAAGTCGGTTCAAGTTCCTCTTGAACGGGACCCCTGGCAGCACCCGACCCGAAGGGGAAGCTCCGAACTCTTAAGGCACAGGGCTTAATGGCTTAGAGCAAGAACTCACTAGTAGTACTAAGGATACACTCTAGCACCATCAAGGGACGGAGAAAGAAGAAGAAGCAGTCTAAGCATTCGAGCACCGTGTTTATGTATCTGGTGGAGGTCTAGGGTAGGGATGGTCTGGGTACCTAGCGCATGACAGGAGAGACCAAGCACCAGACCTAAGAACTCAAGGCACATGCTAGGCTGCAATGTCATAGTAAGGCACCATGTCTGTCCTGATTGCTTGGTCGAACTCTGGGGGGGGTGTCCTCCTTTACATGCAAGTCTTAATGATTAAGTAACCCTCCTTGAATTTTTGGTCGATTTGAAGACCTTGAAGGCTCTAAAGGGATACTAGCAATACTAGTAATACATGACTTAAGGGGGGATGTGAGGACTATGTACTTCTTGCCCCCCTCTGTCAAACTTTTTTTCTAAGTACCTGATTTCGTTAGAATTGGGTATGTGGATTTGTCTTGACAGACTTTGGTCAAACGGGTGATTCTTGACCTATAATGCCTAAAGACCAGAACATTACGGTCTATCAAAGTGCGGATAATCATAAGCTGTTGCATGACTTGTATATGATTACTCGGAAGCAAATTGAGAGACTAAGAAGCATAATTGATTTAGACGAGGAGCTTACAGCTAAGGACCTCAAAACTTTAGACCTGTGCTATGATGGGCTCAAGAAGCTTATCGGCATTGAGAAGGAGCTTAAGACTGACGCGATAGCAACGATGACAGATGACGAATTAAGGTCATTAGCCCGTAAAACACTTAGAGAGGGTCGTCCCTCAAGCAAGAAGCCATGATTAAGATAAGAGATTATGAACCGCTCGATGAAGACTTCATATACCATTCGTGGTTAGCGTCGGTTGATTACAATATCCCCGGGGTTAAACAGGCCACGCGATTAGTTATTGATAGTTGTGTTAAAGATGCTACTATCCTGATAGCGGCCTCTGAGGAAGATGAAGATCATATCCTTGGTTGGCTGGCTTATACTGAGGAGTTGGGGTTTCCCACGCTTCTTTACATCTTCGTGAAGAAGAGGTTAAGACACCACGGGATAGGCCATGGGCTTGTTAGGCATCAGTTCCCTGATGGGGGGCCTATTCCTTCGGCCTTCTGGTCCTTCTGGTGTCAGAAGTTTAGTTTGAAAAAGAAGTGGAGTCTGAAGTTTAACTCGCTCTACTTACCCGCATTGGTGGATAGGCTACATGCCAAAGCAAATTCTGAAGCCAGAGACAGTAGCAAGGCGGAGTGCCCAGAGGCGTAAGCCCACCCTGACGCTCTCCAGTCGGGACGTGATGGAAGCTATTGTTGGCAGGTTTGGAATCCCCAAGAAAGCGCGGGTGATCAAAAGGACCGCTGACACCACCCTTAACTTCAAGAGGCACCTCTTCCCTGAGCAGTTGGCGTTCATCAATGACCCTGCCAAGAGGAAGGCCGCGCTCTGCACCCGACGGGCGGGGAAGTCCTTTGCTGTGTCGAGGTACCTGATACAGGAAGCCTTAGACACTCCAGAGACCCTATGCGTTTACATCGCTCGGACCAGAGAGGCCTCAAAGCGGATTCTTTGGAACATGCTCAAGCAGGCAGACAAGCAGTATCGGCTAGGCATCAGGTTCAATAATGCTGCCCTGATAGCAAAGTTTCCGAACGGTTCAGAGGTTATCTTTACTGGGGCTAATGATTCCTCGGATGTGGATAAGCTTCGAGGGGCTGCCTTCTCCCTGGCTGTTCTTGATGAGGCTGCCTTCTTTAACATCAACGTCAAGGAGCTGGTGCGCGACGTGTTGAGTCCTGCTCTTCTCGACACTGATGGAACTCTTGCCATGATTAGCACCCCGAATGAAATCTGTGCGGGGTTCTTCTTTGATGTCACCGAGTCGGCAAAGTACGGGTACTCTGTCCACAAGTGGTCTATCAAGGACAACCCCTATATGGCTCAGGCTATTACGGCGATTGAGCGGGATGTTCGTGCTGGAATCCTTGACCCGACAGAGGCTTCATACAAGCGGGAGTATCAGGGGCTGTGGGTTAAGGACGACAGGTCCATTGTCTACAAGTATTCTGAGGCGAATCTCTATGACCAGCTACCCGAGAATTGTTTCTGGGAGTACTTGATGGGGATTGACCTTGGATATAATGACCCGACAGCGTTCATCATAGCGGCATTCTCAGAGGACCATGAGGAGCTGTTTATTGTGGAGGAGTTCAAGCAGATTCACATGCTGACTTCTGATGTTGAGGACCTCATCCGGGAGTACCAGAGCAGGTACAACTTCACCAAGATTGTGGTGGATACTGGGGGTGGAGCCAGCCGAATGGTTCTTGAGACCTTCAAGGAGAGGACCAGCCTCCCGATTGAACCTGCGAAGAAGAGCGGGGACAAGGTGGGGCTCATTACCATGATGAACTCTGATTTAGCCAAGGGGTTAATTAAGGTCAGGGCTGGTTCTGAGTTAACCGAAGAGTGGGATAAGTTACAGTATAATCTGGCAGGTACATCCGAAGACAAGCGATTTGACAACCATCTCAGTGATGCTGCATTATACACATGGATGGAGTCGAGACACTTCTTGTTTGAGGAGAAGGAGAAGCCTACTGAGTTTGGCACTTCTTTGTATTACCGGGAGCTGGAGGACAAGATCGAGGAGCGTCTTCTCCGTGAGGAGGAGAGCAAGAGCAGCAATAATGAAGACTTGTGGGGAAGAGGGTACTCAACCTCGGATGTCTTCTATAACCAGTAAGGGATGAATTGTGCCGCAAGACCCTAGGAAATTACGCAAGCTTTTGGAGATTCTCACTCAGTTTGGGGTGACGAGTTATAAAGCAGATGACATACAAATCGAGATAGTTAACCCTCTGACGCTGGCAAATAATATGTACGGTGGCGCAGTTTCTGTTGCAAACGAGGGGTTTTCGATGGATAATTACGACAAAGATGCTCAGATTGATGACGGGCAGAAGAAAAACGGTGAAGCTGACTCATCTGATTTCTTAGGTTATACTGAGGATCAAATCTTGAACTGGAGTGCTGGCTGATCATGTATGGAATTTACGATGACATATTCTGGTGGCAGAGCAAAAAAGAGCCTCACTTAGCCATTGATAAGTACATCACTGTGCTGAGGGACAACCAGAATGATTTCTATAACGACCTGAGTGTTTACATCGGTCTTTATGGTGGTCGTCCTCTCCATAACTCCGAAGACACATTTCGATATAGAAGCAACAGGCCTCGGTTGACCTTCAATATTGTGCACTCTCTCTGCCTGTCAGCTCAGGCTAAGATAGCGAAGCACAGGCCGGGGATTTCATTCCTGACTTTTGGCGGTGACTGGTCTCAGCAGAACAAAGCCAAGAACCTCAAGAAGTTCATGCAGGGCCAGATTTACTCAACGAATGCTTACAAGATTGCTCAGAAGGCTTTCTTGGATGCTTGCATTGTGGGCACTGGAATCATCAAGGTCCTGATAGAGCATGGGAAGACTAAGCTTGAGCGGGTCCTGCTGACAGAGATGACCATTGATGCGGGGGAGTCCTCAACCTCAGATCCTCGTCAGATGTTTCAGACCAAGATGGTCTCCCGTCATGTTCTGGCGGCAAAGTTCCCTGAGTACAAGGAGCAGATATTAGAGGCTGTTCAGGAGGTTGACAGCAACGAGGGTGAGGAGTCGAGGTATTCAGACCTGATTAAATGTCATGAATCCTGGCACCTTCCTTCTGGCCCGGAGTCGGGGGATGGGCGGCATATTATCTCTATTGCCACTGCTACCCTGCTTGATGAGGAGTATGAGCGGGACCACTTCCCTTTCATCTTCATCCGATGGACAGAATCACCGGAGTCCTTCTGGGGTGATGGGCTGGCCAAAGAGGTCAAGGGGATTCAGGTAGAGGTAAATAAGCTCCTTGCTCAGATTCAGCAGCAGATGCACCTTGCCACCCCAAAGGTCTTTATTGAGGATACCAGTAAGATCGTCAATGCCCAGATGAATAATCGGGTCTGGGGCATGGTTCAGTACAGGGGAAAGCCACCTCAGTTCTTTCTACCCCGTGCTGTCTCGGGTGAGATGTTCTCACACTTAGACCGCTTGGTGGAAAAAGCTTATGAGATGACGGGTATTTCTCAGTTGTCTGCTCAGAGTCGAAAGCCAACAGGCATAGAGTCAGCCGTTGCCCTCCGTGAGGTCTCAGATATTGAGTCAGAGCGGTTCATGGTTGTAGGGCAGGAGTATGAAGAGGCCTTTGTTAGTATCTCAAAGCAGCTAATTCAACTCGTTAAAGAGGCGGTTGATAGTGGGGAAGAGTATTCTTCTATTAGTTTCTCCGAAAAGGAGGGCGTAGAGAAGATTAATTGGGGGGAGGTGAACATGGAGGATGACGAGTACATCATGCGTGTTCAGCCTGTTGGCTCTCTTCCTCAGACTCCAGCGGCAAAGCTGGCCAGTGTCACCGAGATGCATATGAATGGTATGCTGACTACGGAGGAGGCACATCAGATCTTACCGTTCCCAGACCTTGAGAGGGCGGATAAGTTAAAGAATGCTCCTCGGGAGCTGATAGATAAGCTTATTGATGGCATCATCAACAAGAACAAGTTTGAGCCACCTGAGCCCTACCTCAACTTAGAGTGGGGGGTTGAGCGGTTCCAGCAAGCATATAGCCTAGCAAAGATTGACGGAGTTCCAGAAGAGCGGCTTGAAAAGCTTCGGCGTTGGATCGCTAAAGCGGTTGCCCTGTTGGAGCCATCAGCACCACCACCACAACCAGGACCAGAAATGGGCATGGGGCCGGGTATGCCACCCGGTATGCCACCGGGTATGCCACCGGGACCAATGGGGCCACCCGAGGTTATGCCTCCGGGAGCACCAATGCCTCCAATGCCTATGCCGATGGGAGCACCGCCAGCGATGCCCCCGGGAGCAATTGGTCCTCCAGCAATAGGGTAAACAATGGCAGACGCAGCAGAGACACAAGCAGTAGAAGAAGCAGCCCCGGCAGAAGTATTTGACGGTGAAGGGGAGATGCCGAGTTTCAACATTTATTCGGCAGAGGAGCCCGAGCAGGAAGAGGCTGTCGAGGCCAAAGAAGAGCCAGCAGGGGAAGAGGCGAAGGAAGAGCCAAAGAAGTCTGACGCCTCTTGGTCGAGTAAGATCAAAAAGGACCGGGACCAGAACAAGCGTGAGATCGAACTAAAGAAGCGAGAGCAGGGGATTGCTGACAGAGAGTCTCGAATCGTCGGAGCGGAAGAGCTCCGCAGTACATTCATCAAAGACCCTGAAGGATTCCTGAAAGAGCAGGGCATTGACCCGATTGACTTCTATGCCGACTGGACAAACAGGCTCGCCCGGGGGAGTAACGAGGTAGGTTCTGACCTGCGCCTCTCGGAGAACGAGAGGGAGCTGAAGGAGCTGAAGGAAGAGCTGAAGAAGAGAGACAACCAGCAACTCAGAGAACATGCTGACAAGCAGCAAGAGCAGGAAATTCAAAAGTTCTACTCGAAAATCGAAGATTACATGGGTTCTACAGACGCAGAGAATTACCCACTAACGACTGAGCAATGTACCGCTCAGGATATAGCACAGGGCATCGGGGCTTATTACCAACAAACGGGTATTGAGCTGTCATTTGATGAAGCATTTCAAAAAGTTGAAGAAGGCTTAAGGTCGAAGGAAGATCAAATCTTCAATGACCCGAAAGTTATTGCAAAATTTAAGAAGTTACATGGATTAGACGCATCAGCAAAAAAGGGCAAACGGTCGCATTTAACATTGTCCAATAGTTTAGAGGCCCAACCAACTAAGACTCCTACTGAGGATATGACCGATGAGGAGATACATGATTATTGGAAGGGCAAATTATTTATCAATGATTAAATCAGAAAGGAAAGACCGTTATGGCGTCTTTTAACAGTACTAACTTTGCTGCTGCTATGAAGCACATGTATCCTTATAAGAAGGTTGAAAACCTTGTTTATAGGAATAACCCTCTACTGGCTTTGATTCCCAAGGAGACTAAGTTTCCCGGGAAGAACGCCACCTATGCGGTTGAATATGGCTTGACCACTGGTCGTAGTGCCACGTTCCAAACTGCTCAAAACAACAGAGGCGGGACGAAGCTGCAAGACTTCGTTGTGACTCGCGTTAAGGACTATGCAGTTGTTACGGTGGATAACGAAACGTTATTAGCCGCTGACGGTAATGAAGGATCGTTACTCGACGTTGCAAAGTCCAAGACAGATTCTGCGCTTTCGGCACTTGCTCGGGCCATGGGCCGGGACATTTACCGGAGCGGTACTGGTGCAATCGGCCAGTGTCATGGCTCTACCGCCCCAAGTGGGGACACCTCCCTTGAACTGATTACAGGACATGCGGTCAACTTTGAGGTCGGGATGCGAATCAAGGGGAGTGCTACCGATGGCAGTGCTCTTTACGATGGCGTTCTTGAGGTTACGGCTGTTAATCGGGATACTGATGTTTTGACTGTTAGTGTCAATTCGACGACAGGTATTCCAGCCCTAAC
>Ga0207902_1000064_pt1 | contig 35869 bp, 32 predicted proteins | sample LinPmetageLP45_FD_184056 | JGI IMG/M metagenome (GOLD analysis project Ga0207902, IMG submission 184056) | Marine viral communities from the Pacific Ocean - LP-45 (SPAdes) | ecosystem: Environmental > Aquatic > Marine > Oceanic | place: Pacific Ocean | collected 2011-06-12
TGCCACCGCTTATCAGTTAGCATTAGTCTCGGCATGGTAGTGAGTTGTTCTTTTACTTTTGGCGAAGCAAATTATAACTCTTTACCATGCTGCTCAAAAACCAATCACGAAAGATCAACACGCCTTAGCAAATCGTAGGTAATAAACGAGTTAGTAAAGCTGAATAGGTCTTTGAGTTTTTGTACTGCCAGCAGCGACATTGAAAACGCGATAAATAGCATGAGAGTGCGAATGGAAAAATACGCACCTACTACCGTATATTGAAATGCTAACGCTAATAACGCAGCTACCGAAAATATGGCTATTACTGGGGTATAGGTGGTACCCGTTTGGCCCGCTTCGCCTTTTCCAAAATAAGTACGAAGATCGTCGTACCCACCTATACGCTCATCATTTATAAACGTCTGTGGGGTTGTTTTAACATTGTACTTTGTCTTGAACGCGTCGGTTTCTTCCCTAGAAGTGAGTGGGCGGTCATCAATGTCATACCCTTCTCTCTCTAACAAATCTTTGGAACGTAAACCAAACGGACAAATATGATTATCGGTCACCATTCTGTACAAAATTGCCTTTTTATTCATCATGCTCTCCTTTGTCTCACTCGCGCCAAAAGCTAACAGAAAAGGTTGTAGTTAATGTCGCAATAAGCTCCAAACTCGTCTTTATTCAAACCGAGCCATAAGCTTGAAAGAGTTCGGTCAGGTTATTAGTCACACCAAACTCCCCTGCCTCAAACTTGCCTCTAAATTAGATAGCGAGAAGAGATCCGTCATGTGAAATCCTTACGCGAATAGTTCATGAAGCTGTAAATTCCTCACAATTAACGACTCAAACCTTTCGGTTCTAGGTACCTTTATCAATACCGTTACAATTTCTATACCGATATATACTCAACGTTATTGTAGGAGTTATCGAATATGTCTCTTTGGGGGGAATCTGTAGGGCAATAACGCTTAATCAGTTGCTGGCCTTATCGCCTAGAACGTAGAATATTAATTCCTTTCGTTATAGAGTGAATAGAACTCTCGAAAAGGCATTTAAAATGACATTCGTATTTTTACATGGCTCAGGTTGCACGAATAACGTGTGGGCGCACCAAGTATCGTTTTTCAACAACAGTGTTGCATTAAACTTTCCTGGTCACCCTGATGGCGAAGTATTATGCGATGTAAAATCCATAGCTCATTGGGTGCTTAATACCGTTGAACAAGAAGATTTAACAGACGTGGTGTTGGTTGGTCATTCTTTAGGAAGTGCCGTAGCCATGCAAGCTGCTCTGCTGGCCTCAAGCGAATCAACGACTTTCGATTCAAGTAGACTAAAAGCACTGGTGTTAATAGGTGCGGGTGCTAAATTAAAAGTAATGCCACAACTGCTTACGTCACTAGCAACGCTTATAGAAGAAGGCGGAGCATTCCCCGATTACCTATTAGCTTCAAACCAACAGCTTCAAGAGCCGTTAAGAACTGAGGTAAATTCAGCAATTGTTAAAAATGGCGCCGCGGTGATGCTGAAAGACTTTACCGCCTGTGACAACTTTGACGTTATGCAAGAGATAGGCAGCATTAAATTGCCAGTACAACTTATTGTGGGTGACAAAGATATTATGACCCCCGTTAAGTACTCTGAATACTTACTAGCAAACCTGCCAAACGCTCAATTAGAAGTTATAGATGCTGGTACCCACATGGTGTTTGCCGAGCAATATGACAAAGTGAATGCATGCATTCAACGCTTCGTAGATGGGTTAGCCTAAAAGGCCAATACGGTAACAATAAGAAAGGCGTTACCCTTAAATAGGTAACGCCTTTTTACTTTATGTGGCCAGTGCAATGCTTGTAACATTTTGCCTTGAATTTAACATATCCATCTTAATGCTTGTTGCTTTATCCTACGCTGTGAACACGCGCGTTTTTAGTTAGACGCTTTTCACCGACGGGCTCTTTCTAGATGTTTTTAATTAAGGCGATTCCATTCGAAGTCTTTAAAAACTTCACAAAAAGAATTCAGCCTCTTTCGCTTTATGAAATAAAACGCTTCATCGCAAAAATTCGACATGCTGCCGCTCGAAATACTCTTCTCATCGAAACGATTAAAAATTTACAACTTTAGTATTGTATGACTAATTGATTTTGTGCTTAACTCAGCTCCATAAACGAAACTCGTTTATCACATCTAATAATTATAAGTCTTATCAGACAACACGGCTTTTAGCTGCACCCCGCAACAGAAAAGAAGTAACAGCAGTATGCGTACCAAAAATACGTGTAACTCGTGCATGCAAAAGCACTGCGCTACTGCAACGTTCATTCGCTTTAAAAATACACTTATAAAAATTCAGGAACACACAATGCAACAAGCAAATTTTAACGCTTCTGTTTTCAAGCTTTCCTTGATCGCAGGTGCTATAGCGGCTATACCGTTTTCAACGTCGGTAATGGCTCAAGAACAAACCAACATCGACGAGCAAGATGTTGAGCAAATCCAAATTGTTGGTTCGCGCCGCGTAGGCCGCACTGTTAATGACTCTCCGGTTCCTATCGATATTATCGATGCGTCTTCTATTGAAGCCACTGGTTTAACCGAAACCAACATGATCCTCAATTCGTTGTTGCCAAGCTTCAACTTTCCGCAACCTTCTGTTACTGATGGAACAGACCATGTTCGCCCAGCACAGCTTCGCGGTTTAGCACCAGATCACACGCTTGTTTTAGTAAATGGTAAGCGCCGCCATACTTCAGCACTACTTAACCTAAACGGTTCTGTGGGCCGCGGCTCTTCTGCTGTGGATTTAAATGCTATACCAGCTAACGCGATTAAGCGCATTGAAGTATTGCGCGATGGTGCAGCGGCTCAATACGGTTCAGACGCCATTGCTGGTGTTATCAATATTGTATTGAAAGACGCTAGCGAAGGCGGTGAAGTATCAGCCACTTACGGTGCAAACGTAACTACAATGGACGGCGTGCCTAACCTTGAGGGCGTTAGTGCCGATGCAGATGGCAACCTTGCAATCAATACAGGTTCAGATCGTGAACTGACCGACGGACAAACCCTTACCCTTCGTGGCAATATGGGCTTTGAGTGGGGCGATGACGGATTTATAAATGTTTCAGCTGAATACCGCGACCGTGGTGAGTCGAACCGTTCAGACTTCGATACTCGCGAAAATTATGCTCGTGACGCTGATGGTAATTTAGATGAAAGAGAATTCACTGTTAACCGCTACAACCATGTATATGGTAACGGTGAAGTAGAAGATTACGCGCTGTTTGTAAACGCAGGTAAAGCCATTAACGACAGTGTCGAATTTTACGGTACTGCGGGCTTTAGTTCGCGTGATTCTATTGGCGGCGGTTTTTACCGCAGAGCATCAGATAGCCGTAACATCACTTCTATCTACCCTGACGGCTTCTTACCATCTATTCAAACCGATATTCAAGATATGTCGGTACTAGGCGGCATTAAGGGTTACGGCGATGTGTGGAACTACGATTTGTCACTTACCCACGGTGGCAATGCTTTAGAGTACAGCGTAGTGAATAGCTTGAACACATCGCTTGGACCAACAAGCCAAACTAGTTTTAACGCGGGTGAGCTGGAGTACAACACTACCATTATTAACGCTGATGCATCTCGCTTAGTTGATACAGGCTATTTCTTCAGCGAAATGAACTTCGCTATGGGTGCAGAATACCGCCACGAAAGCTATGAGATTACCGCTGGTGAAGAAAACTCGTATGTCCAAGGTACGTTTGGCCCAGGTGGCGTAGTTACCGACCCTGTTGATGGCCCTTTTGGCTCAGCTGGCTCACAAGTTTTCCCTGGCTTCACGCCAGAGTCAGCAGGTGAAAACACACGTCACAACTACAGCTTTTATGTAGATGTAGAAGCCGATGTACTAGAAAACTGGAACGTAGCAGTAGCAGGTCGTTATGAAGACTATTCAGATTTTGGCAGTACCTTTAACTGGAAAATGTCACACCGAGTAACCATTACTGATGCCTTGGCTCTTCGCGCCTCTATATCGACTGGCTTTAGAGCGCCGTCGTTGCAACAACAGCACTTTACTTCTATTGCAACTGTGTTCGTGGATGGCGAGCCAACTGAAACGGGTACGTTTGCCGCCTCAAGTGATGTTGCACAGGCATTGGGTAGCCCAGGTCTTGATGCTGAAGAATCTGATAACTACAGCGCTGGTTTCACTTACTCGCCTACTGCCAATTTCAACCTAACCGTAGATTTCTACCGTATTGATATTGACGATCGTATCGTGTTGTCGAACAACCTATCGGGTGATGCTATTGAAGCGTTGCTCGAAGGCACTGGTGCTAACCAGGCTCGCTTCTTCTTGAACGCGATTAATTCTCGTACTGAAGGGGTAGATATTGTTTCTACATACACATTAAACACAGCTGATTTTGGTGCGTTTAACTTCAATGCGGGTATTAACTTCAACGATAATGAAGTGACCGATATTTTAGAAGCGCCAGAAGTGCTCCAAGGCGCAGGCTTCGATCAAAGTAACTTGTTTGACGATGTAGAACTGCGTCGTTTCGAGACAAGCTCGCCAGATAGCAAAGTGAACCTTGGTGTAACTTGGTCTTATGACCGTTACAATGCAACATTGCGCACCACACGATACGGCGAAGTAGAAGACCCATCATCAATTGAAGCACGTAACGAAATTATACCTTCTGAGTGGATCACAGATTTAGATGTTCGCGTAGCCCTTACTGACAACCTAGCGGTATCGGTTGGTGCGAATAACATCTTCGATGTTTACCCAGAAGCTACACGCGATTTAGTTGATGACGTAACTACTTTCTCGATGATTTTCCCATACTCGGGCTTCTCGCCCTATGGATTCACGGGCCGTTATGTTTACGGAAAAGTGACTTATAGCTTTTAATTAATCTTGTAAGTTAAAACTCAACAAAAATGCCGGATGTGAAAACATCCGGCATTTTTATGCTCTACTTTTTTCCCATCAAAATTATATGCGGTAAATTTGTATTTAACCTCCTTACACGGCAAGAACTATTCTCAAGATCAGTTACCTTTGTTAACAAGCGTGAGTATTTTAAGTGCTCCCACTTTTGGGTTAACACTTTTAGAAGAAATTAATAATGGAAGTTCTTACAAATAATGAGGTAGACCTTGTATCAGGCGGGTGCGCAGAGCACTGCTGGGGCGATTTTAGCATAGCAGGATTAGCTGCATCGATGGGAGCAGGAGCTCTAGGCGGTGTCCGTGGTGGTGGCTGGGTTGGTGCTGCTATAGGTGCTATTTCTGGTGGGTTAGGATATGCAGGTAGTAAAGTTGGCGACAAGATGTCCGAGCGCACCACATCCACAACTGATGAGTAATTTTAGGGGCTAAGGCCCCTTATTAGGAGCCAATATGCTGAAGAATATTAAACAGATTATAAGCTATACCCTTTTAATGGCATGTATTATTGTTATCACTGTAACCACCGTAAAGATTGTAGAAATGATCTGGCCTTTAGAGAATGCTAAAACGCTCTTGGTGATTGTGGTCGTTTTTTTGACCACGTTCATTTGCACCCAAGTAGCAAAAAAGTATGGCTTATTTACCCGTTAGTTTCCGCTTTCGATAAACACTCGGCTCAAGCCCTTGGTCATTCTACTTTGCTATTCATACGTATGGTGACGGGTAACGCTAAAGCGATTTAAAATATGATGCATGACGTAAACGGCACTCAAACTAAGGGCAATTGCCACGGCCACAGAGCTAAAACGGTAAAGCGCGCTGTAAACTAAATCTTGATTGGGTGTTAGCGAGTTTCCAAACAAAATACCAAACGTGGTTAGCACACCAAACCCAATGCCCGGCATCCCGCCACCTAAAATATGATAGCGGCTAAAAATGAACGCTAAAATCCACAATACGAGTACCGGAAAAAGTAAAAAATCACTGTGATTGTACAAAAAAAATTGCGCAAGCAGTGCTAAATTACAACCAATGAGTGTACCAATAGCCCGTTGCCACCCAGCGAGACTTGCCGCTTTCCAGCAAAGCGAAAATAGAATAAGCACCGATGAAGCTTGTGCCGATATAGAGTCTTGTAAATCCAGCGCTTGAAACACCACAAACGATAAAGTTGCTACACTTGCACACAAGAGTACTTCGTGACGAATACTTTCCTTCGCCTTAGGCGGTGGGACACGAGGCGTGCGCGGCGCGACATCTGGGAATATGCCATGCATGAACACTGCAATAACAATTGATAAAAGCGTAGCTGCACCGTTACTCACTATCAACGGGTAGACAGTATCGCCCCCCGTTGCATAGCTTGAAAAGTGCAGCTGTATTGACAGCCCCACGGCACCTAACGCACCAAACAAAAAGCCACCGCCACTGCTCATTTGATAGAACAAAACACAAAAGCATAGAAACACAATAAGGGTCATCACCACTGGAATGTGGGAAAATAAGCCTTGCAACACCAACACAATAAAGGCGCTGAACCCCGCACTAGCTATGAACTGCTTTATCACTGGCTTACTAATAACGGGCACTAAACCCAGCAACAACATGGGGTAAACCGTAAAGAAAATACCGTAAGGCCAGTTCATTAATTTAGCGATGGTAAAACCAATGGTACAGCCCCCCGCTATACGCAGCGCCTGGCGCAAACCATTGCCATCTAACGTGGGGGCTTCACTAATTGCCTTCGTCATTTCGCCTCCGTTAGTAAATGTAGTGTAACCAACTAATGGCGTTAATTTGTAACGTACCAAACCACTGACCTAAGGTTGATTCAGGTAACAGTTGTACTGTGGCTCGAGCACCACTTGGCATACCCTCTATCAAGTTTTCATTTTCTTGCAGAACAATATGAACCCGCTGACGTTGGGCGTCTCGCACCCATCTATTACTGGTTTCGGTTACGCTTAGCTTACCGTTAGCACTTAATTGACCATCGCTAACCCCAGCTTCGAAAGAGGCAATGTGCGCGTCGTATACTTCACCCGGACGACTATCGAACACCACTTTAGCGATGCTATGCGCTGGCATATGGGCCAAGGATTTTTCTCTGAAATCGGCAACCAAATCCGTTTCGCTTGTCACAATAGCCAACAACGGGCTTCCTTTTACCGCATAGGCGCCTTCACGTAACTGCATATTAGACACCACACCATCGTTGCGAGCACGTACTTGGGTATAAGATAGGTTTAGTTTGGCTTCAGCTAGCTGGTTCGCAGCATGGCGAACTGTGAGGTTACTTTCACCCGAATCGCCTCTTGCCAATAAGGCCTCAGACAACTGCGCCTCTAAGGCAGATTTATCGGCAATACTCGCTTCATAATTGGCACGCATCGCTTCGAGCTCTTGTTCTGAAATTGCGCGTTGCTCATACAAAGCATTGCTACGCTGTTGAAGTAACTTTTGCTCGTGCAGCTTGGCACTAGCCGCCTTAATTTGCGCCTCTAAAGATTTAATATTGGTATCAAGCCGTTTGTTTTGTAATTTGGCATCATCTAACGCTAACCTCGCTTGCGTTAACGCTATATCGTACGGCCCACTATCAATTTGAAACAATACATCGCCCACTTTTACTGTCTGATTATTGCGAACAAAAACCTGCGTTACTTCGCCACTTAGCTGAGGCGCAACTTGTACAACCGGGTGATAAATACGCGCTTGGGGCGTTACCGGCATGAAGGTATCGGCAATAAGGTAGTAAATAAAAACCAGCACAAAACCAATTAAAGAAAATCTTACGTAAAGTGAAAATTTCTGATCAGGCGTCATTAGTCCCCTCCTCTAATTTACTTGCTCTGCGTGTTTCCTGTAGAGAAATGCAGTCCGAGGCATTTTGTTCTATTTGCAACAACGCACGCGCCATTACATCTAGCTGCTCATGGGTTAACCCTGCATAAAACTGCTGCTTAACATCCGCAATTTTTTCATTTAGCGAATTCAAAACAACGCGACCGTCTTGAGTGAAATATAGTTTTTTGCTGCGCTTATCGTTGTTATCAACTTGGCGGCTAATTAGAGACTGCTCTTCAAGCTGCTTTAATGTGCGGGTTAACGACGGCATTTCTATGCCTAAACTTTGCGCCAGCGCTAATTGGGTAACCCCTTCGCCAATTAAATTGATATGCATTAACGCGAGCCATCTTGATTGCGTTAACCCCAAGGGCTCAACAGTTAACGTAACAGCTTCTCTGCATAACCGGTGTACTCGGCCCATCTTTCCAACAAGCGTAAAATCTAGCGTTTCGTGAAACGGCTTTTGTGCAGACATACTCACCTCAAAGTTACTTAGCATGCTAACTACAATAACATTACTTAGCACGCTAAGTAAATAAAAGTCGTATTTACCTTTCCTCCACGTGATTTTTTATGACCACCAAAATGATCGTTATAAATGCATGCAGCTTACTCATTCTAGGTTCACCTTATTTTGTAAGGTGGAAAAGTATTAAAAATGGTAAGGGAAGCATGACAATAACTAACGACAATTTTCTGCAGGTTCGTGGTGCACGGGTTCACAACTTAAAAGACGTGGATGTTGATATACCGCGAAACAAGATTGTGGCCTTTACGGGCATTTCTGGCTCGGGTAAGTCCTCACTCGCCTTTGGCACCTTGTACGCAGAAGCGCAACATCGTTATTTAGATTCGGTTTCCCCTTATGCAAGAAGGTTGATAGATCAAATTGAAACGCCCGATGTAGATAGTATCGAGGGCCTGCCACCCGCAGTTGGGCTGCATCAGAACCGCGGAACGCCTTCAATTCGTTCATCGGTAGGTAGTATCACCACCATTTCGAATAGCCTTCGAATGCTGTATTCCCGTGCAGGTGATTACCCCGCAAATCAAAAGATTATTTACGCTGATGGCTTCTCGCCAAATACCGTTGAGGGTGCCTGCGAGAAGTGCCATGGCATTGGCACTGTGTTTGATGTAACCGAAGACAAACTGGTGCCCGACCCTACCCTTACCATTCGTGAAGGAGCCATTGCTGCCTGGCCTGGCGCGTGGCAAGGTAAAAATTTAGTGCGGGTTCTACTGTCGTTAGATATTGATGTCGATATATCTTGGCAGGAATTACCCGAATCTACGCGAGATTGGATTTTATACACCGACGATACCCCCCAAGTACCGGTATACAGAAACTATAACTTGGCGCAGACCCAAGCCGCGAGGGAAGAAGGCGAACCCGCCAGCTATAACGGTAAGTTTATTGGCGCTAAACGCTATGTACTTGAAACCTTCAAAACCTCCCAAAAAGAAAAAATTAAGCAAAAAGTCGCGCAATATCTTGCAGTTTCAACGTGCCCACAATGCCATGGGAAAAAGCTTAAACAGGCTTCACTTTCCGTTACGCTCTGCGGCCTAGACATATCCGCCTTCTCTCAACTTTCGTTGAGCGACGTGGTAGAACATTTGAATACGCTACTTGAAACAGCCGAAGCCCAAAACAACGAACGGGCACTGGTTATTCAAAACATTGCTAAAGACATAGCTGCTCGTATCAAACCCATTATTGCACTCGGATTGGGGTATCTTTCGTTAGAGCGGAGCACCACGTCGATTTCAGCCGGGGAATTACAGCGGTTACGGCTAGCCACCCAAATAAAATCGAAATTGTTTGGCGTGATATATATTATGGATGAGCCATCGTCTGGCCTGCACCCGAACGATGTAACCGCATTGCTAGACGCATTTGATATGCTAGTAGAAGCAGGCAATAGCGTATTTTTGGTTGAGCATAATCCCCGTGTCATTAAACACGCTGACTGGGTTGTGGATATAGGCCCCAATGCAGGCTTAAACGGCGGTGAGTTGGTATATAGCGGACCTGTCGATGCATTGGAAAAAGCATCGAATTCAATAACCTCACAGTATCTTTTCAATAACGCTTTGGCCCTTAAGCATCACAACCGTGCCCCGAAAGGCTGGCTATCATTAAAAGCCATTACTAAAAACAACCTTAATAGTATCGACTGCGCGTTTCCCCTTGGCACTATTACCACAGTAACCGGCGTATCAGGCTCGGGTAAATCGAGCTTAGTCAGCCATGCACTGGTGGAGTTAGTGAAAGCGTCACTCGGCACTAGCAGAGCGCCGGATAAAAACGCTACTACTAATAGCTCTGCTGGCAAAAGCGCCGCTAGCAATAACCCTGCAGCAGTTATTACCGAAGCCACGTTGCTGGAAAGCAACGAAGAGCAACCAGCTAGCGGCTATATAGATAGCAGCAATATTAATAGTGGCAGTGAAGGTGGCATTGAGGGTTACAGCCCAGACGACAAAGCAAGCGATGCCGAACAAATAAAGCGATTAGTCGTAGTAAACCAATCCCCCATTGGCAGAACGCCCCGTTCGAATTTAGCGACTTACACAGGGCTATTCGACCATGTGCGTAAACTATTCGCCGCCACACCATTAGCGAAAAAACGACGCTACGATGCAGGTCGATTTTCGTTTAACACCACCAAAGGAAGGTGCGCCAACTGCGAGGGGGTAGGCTTTGTATCGGTAGAATTACTCTTTATGCCATCGGTGTATTCCCCGTGCCCGGTTTGCGATACAAAACGCTACAACCAAGACACATTAGACGTTACCTGGAATTCATTATCGATAGCCGATGTACTGTCGCTAAGTGTTGCAGAGGCACATAACCTATTCGCCAATGAAGCCCCTGTTTTTCGTGCGCTTGATGCGCTGGTGAAAGTGGGCTTGGGCTACTTACGATTAGGCCAACCCGCCACCGAACTTTCAGGGGGAGAAGCACAGCGAATAAAGCTGGCTACCGAGCTAAAACGAGCCGACAAAAAACACACCCTTTACGTACTAGACGAACCTACTACCGGGCTTCATCCTGCGGATATTTCGTTATTAATGAAACACTTAAATACATTGGTAGATGAAGGCAGCAGCGTGGTAATGGTAGAGCACAATATGCAAGTTGCGTCATCTAGTGATTACATTATAGATATTGGCCCAGGTGCGGGTGATGCTGGAGGAAACATAGTGGCTAAAGGCACGCCTGCTGAAGTTGCGAAATGCAATAAGAGTAAAACAGCCCCCTTTATCACGCTAGTTTATTAACGTTAAACCGGCTATAGCGCGTGTTAACCGTAACAACAAATGAACTAGCAGGTATATTTTTATAATCTTACTTGTTCTCTGCGCTGTATAAACCTTATAAACGAGCAAAGTGAACGGAATTACATGAGCACAACGCAATCTACTCAAGCAGAGTCTGCTTTGGGGTTAACGCTAAAAAACTGGTGGAGTATTGTTAAACGTACATTTACCAACATCCAAAGCCATAATATCCCTCTTATCGCCGCGGGCGTTGCGTTTTACTGCTTACTAGCGATATTCCCGCTTCTTGGTGCCACCATTTCCTTATATGGCTTAATGGTGTCACCCGAAGAGTTACAAAATCATATGGCCTTGCTGGTTAACGTAGTGCCTAGCGACAGCAGCTATATTATTGAAGAACAACTTAAAAACCTTACTCAAAAATCCAGCTCAGCCTTGGGATGGGGCTTCTTCCTAACGCTTTTCTTATCATTATGGAGTAGCAGTAAAGGGGCCAACGCACTTATTACCGCATGCAATATTACCTATATCGAAGACAATGGCAGAGGCTTTTTTAAAGGCTTAATTGCCCGCATAACTGGCACCATTTGCATGATAATCACCGTCATTGTTGCGCTAGTTTGCATTACGGTTCTTCCGGAATTAATAAGTTGGATTTCTGGCGGCTTAATAAGCTTCAAGCAAGCTTCATGGATAACCTGGCCTGTATTGCTGTTGCTCTTTAATATTGGACTTTCTGCACTATACCGTTACGCACCTCATAGACGTTCAGCACAGTGGCGATGGGTTACACCGGGGTCGTTGTTCGCCACTTTATTATGGATTGCTGCATCTTATGGCTTTTCTATTTATTTGAATGAATTCGCCAGCTACAACAAAACCTACGGCTCGGTAGGTGGAATTATCATTCTACTCATGTGGCTGTACTTAAGCGCCTACATCATACTTATTGGCGCTGAAGTAAACTCGTCAATCGAGCTTCAAACTACCGCAGACAGTACCGTGGGTGAAGACAAGCCTATGGGTGAACGAGATGCCGTGGTGGCTGATAATACGCCGGAAGATTTGAAAGAGAATAGATAAATTGAGGTAATATGCACCTGCTTAATTGCGGTATCATACCCCTAATTAAATACAGGAATGTGCAGCTTAATGACCACAGACTACTCTTCATTGTTACAAACCCTCTTTGGATTTCCATCGTTTCGTAGTGGTCAGCAAGAGGTTGTAGATAGTCTGCTTAATCAGCGCTCATCACTTGCCATATTTCCCACGGGTTCAGGTAAGTCGCTGTGCTATCAATTTGTAGCAACACAACTACCACATCTAACCTTAGTAGTGTCGCCGTTGTTGGCATTGATGAAAGATCAGCTCGCCTTTTTACATAGTAAGGGCATAGCTGCCGCCAGCATCGATTCAACACTAACCGCTGAACAAAATAAGCAAGTCATGAACGACGTACGTTCTGGTGAATGCAAAATACTCATGGTGTCGGTAGAGCGCTTTAAGAACGAACGTTTTAGGCAGTTTATAGAGTCGATTCAAGTTTCAATGTTAGTAATTGATGAAGCCCACTGTATCTCTGAATGGGGGCACAACTTTCGTCCTGATTACTTGAAACTACCAGCCTATCAGCAAGAATTAAACATTCCCTTAGTGTTACTGCTGACTGCGACGGCCACTAAAAAAGTGAAGCTTGATATGGCACGTCGGTTTAATATTGCGACAGATAATATTGTTCAAACGGGATTCTATCGGCCCAACCTTAATTTGAATGTACTGCCGGTTGTTGAGAAGAATAAAAACCAAGCCTTACTGGAAGAACTTCAGCGCCAGCAAGGCGCGGGTATTGTATGCGCGGGTATTGTATATGTAACGTTGCAACAAACCGCCGAACAAGTCGCACGGTTTTTAAAACAAAATGGGGTCGCAGCAAGCGCTTATCATGCCGGACTAGACAGCGATATTCGCCAAAACATTCAACAAGATTTCATGGTGAACAAGCTACAAGTGGTAGTGGCCACTATTGCTTTTGGCATGGGCATTGATAAATCTGATATTCGTTTTGTTGTACATTACGACTTACCCAAGTCTATCGAGAACTACAGCCAAGAAATTGGTCGAGGTGGCCGCGACGGACAAAACGCAAACTGCACTGTGCTGGCCAACCTAGATGGCCTAGTGACTATTGAAAACTTTGTTTATGGCGATACGCCAGACAAATCCGCTATTGAACGGGTAATTAAAGACATTGCCAGTCAAGCTCCTGAGCAAATTACTAGTGCCTCACACGGCAGCCCAAGTGGCGGTACGTACCAATGGGAAACCCAAATAAATAGCTTGTCGACCTTAAGTAATATTCGTCAGCTACCGCTTAAAACCTTGCTAGTACAACTAGAACTCGCCAAGGTTATTCGCCCTTTATACGCCTATTTTGCCGAATTCAAATACCGTTTTAATACCAATAAAGCCGACATTCTCAACCTATTTAGCAAAGAGCGAAGCGATTTTCTAAGCGCCGTTTTCACCCATACCGATATGAAAAAAGTATGGGGCGTAGTGAATTTCGACAGTATTTTTGAGCACTACGGGGCTGAGCGCGCAAGAGTAGTAACGGCATTAGAATATTTACACGAACATAATCATATCGAGCTAGCGTCGCGGTTAATTACCGATGTATATGAGGTAAATCAGCACGCACTGTTAGCAGATGATTCACCCAATAGCCTAGCCGAAAACCTCGCCCACTATTTTGCTGAAAATGAACGTAAAGAAGTAAAACGTATTGCCGCCTTAGTACGGTTCTTCGAGCTTAACACCTGTTTAAACTATAACTTATCGGCGTATTTTGATGACCAACAGGCGCCAAAAGAATGCGGCCACTGCAGTGTGTGCAATGGTAAAGTGGCCAAATTAGACTATTCAACGCCTATCCCCCAGCCAGATAAAGAACAAGTAGCCCAGGCGATGGCTGCCCTTAATACTCACCTTGAAGGTAAGTTTAACGAAACCATCACTGAATCTATCTATTGCCGTTTTTTAACCGCCATGACCATGCCTTTATTTACCCGTTTAAAAGTAAGGCAAGTTGCAGGGTTTGGCAGCTGCGAGTTTTGCAGATATGCGGATGTGAAAGCCGTTGTTAGCGAGATTTTAGATGAAGGTGCTAGGCCTTAATACCTGTTATCCCTAATATCTGTTACTCTACGCGGCAAATATGCGCGGCATATAATCTCAGTTACATCGTGTATCAGTTACACCGAGTCTCAGTTACACCGTGTCGCAGTATCACCGTGTCGCAGTAACACCGCGCCGCCCAATTCGTATACTTGCATAAAAACGCTACCTAAAAGTGCTAGCACCAAATAACAATAGTGCGGGCGCTACATAAAGATAAGTATAAAGATTAATAAGACTAGCGTTAGGCCTTACATAACGCGCTCAGCAAAATACTCAGGATTACCATGGCTCTTAAAGCAACCATTTTTAAAGCGGATATATCAATTACCGATATGGATCGCAATTACTACAATGAGCACAATTTAACGATTGCTCGTCATCCCTCTGAAAACGATGCACGTATGATGCTTCGTATTGTTGCTTTTATTGTGAATGCTCATGAACAGCTGCAGTTTACAAAAGGGTTATCTGACGACGAAGTGCCAGACATTTGGCAAAAGGACTTCAGCGACGTAATAGAACTGTGGATTGAGTTGGGCCAACCGTCCGAACAACGCATTAAAAAAGGCTGCAATCAAAGCCAGCAGATGATGATTTATGCTTACGCAGATAACAGCTTCGATGCTTGGTGGAAGAAAGAACAAAACAGCCTACGCACAAGAAAGAACTTATCGGTTTTCACCTTGCCAGAAAGCCTTTCTACCTCGTTAGCTAATGCCGTAGACCGTTCAATGCAAATGCAAGTAACGGTGCAAGATGGCCAAATTTGGCTAACTATCGAAAGCGCTGGCAAGAGCGAATGTATAGAAGTGGAAATTGAAAAGCATTTGTAATTTTTCTAACGGTGCCGAATAGATAGCCGTTAGATGCTGTTCTGGCCGACATAATGTTGCAATAAATACCTAATAACATGATTGGTTATGATTCTTCTATATATATATCCAAGTGAAAATACTACTAATTAACTTGCCGGAGTCCATCGACCGACTCAACTTGTTTACGCAGAGCGCAAAACACTATTCAGCTGAATTTTCAGTCATAACGGCAATTAAAGGCTCGTCAGATAATGTTATGCACCAAGGATATTCAAAGCGTGCTAACAAGCTAAATTACTATAAAAAATTAACCTTAGGGGAAATCGGCTGCTTTCTTAGCCACAGAAAAGCCTGGTCTTTTATTGTCGAGCACAAGCTAGCGTTCGCCGTAGTACTAGAAGACGATGTGATGTTCGAGCATAGCTTTCAACAACTAGATAAAGTAATAGATAAAATCAACGAGCCTTGGGACTACATAAACCTTAACGAAGTGCATGAGAAACGTTCTGCGACAACCGTCTTCATGTCTGAAGGTGTTTCTGTGGTCAAATATAATAAATTACCTATTGGCGCTTCTGCACAAGTCATTTCCTATAGTGGCGCTGAAAAGTTGCTAAAATATACAGAATCGTTTTCTAGGCCCTTGGACGTTGAACTTCAATGGTTAGCAGTAGATAAAATAAAAGCTTTAGGTATTAAGCCTTACCCGTTTAAAACAAGAAAGCTACATAGCGACATTGACCAATTTGGTAGAAGAAATAGTGTAAGTGGGAACCCTGTTGTGAAAGTTTTTAATCTAATAAAATTCCAGGCTCACCTTTTTAAACATTTCTGCCTCAATTTTTGGTTTTTAAATCATTGAGAAAGCCTAAACACTCTCTTAAATACCCTTACTTAAATGCACTCCACTTTGATAAGCACAACTTATCTCCCATTTTTGACAACATACTTTTTTTAGTACCACTTCCATTGTTTTCTTCTGACATTTCTTTATTAGCCATTATAGGCTGTTCACCCACTATTGAACGTGTGCTGCCAACGCGAGAATTACCAATCACAAACCTAGTCATGTTGATTTTTATCGCGCTAAAGCATGCGCCAACCCTGCTCGTTTTCATGTTCATTTCGCCAATCCCTTTTCGACATAAATTCGTAAGTTTTTCCTCATTCGGTAACGTAAGTGTCGCGATTAACCCTTTACTTCACCAACGATAAAAACTAACTTAAAAGATAAGCTGAACTTATATAACAACAATTAATGGACAAACGATTACGATGGCTGAATAACCTGCTTTGTTTTGAAGTAGCCGCCCGGCATCAAAGCTACAGCAAAGCGGCAGAAGAGCTGTATATCTCGCAAGCCGCGGTAAGCCAACAAATGCGGCAGCTAGAGTCTAATTTAGGGGTAAGCTTATTTCGTAGGCAAGCTCGAAAAATGCTGCTAACTGGGCCGGGCAGAACCCTTTATGCATCCTGTGAGAAAGGCTTTAGTGAAATCGTAAGTGGTTTGAATCAAGTACATGAAGAGCCCTTGGAAGGCAGTTTAACCGTTACCTCCACTCAGGCTTTTTGTGCATTGTGGCTTATGCCCAACTTATTCGAGTTTTTTAATCAGTACCCCACCATAAATATTAATATTCAAGCATCTAATCGCATTGAAAGCTTACATAAAGGTGATATTGATATCGCCATTCGCTTCTCAACCTCTAGCACAGCGGCCAAGGATGACAGCCTTATTGTACAAAGGTTCGGTGAAAATGGCGTAGTGCCCGCCTGCTCCCCTGAGTTTCAAACTCAAATGCAGCTGCATAGCGTTAAAGACATGTTGGGGGCACGCCTACTCGCACTTGCAGGAGAAGAGAACGCAAGTTGGGAAGCATACTTTGAACACAGCAAAATTAATCTTTCAAATAAGATACTAAGAAAGACGGTGGTATCTTCGAGCGATCTTGCCGTTAGCGCAGCACTGGCAGGCCAGGGTGTTATGTTAGCTTCTGATGTTATGATTGGTCAGTATTTGAAATCAGGGCAATTGGTGGTACCCATTGATATTCCCCATCCAGTGCGCTGGAAATCTCATTTTGTATATCTAAAGAACTCACCAAAACAACAACGCATAGCGCATTTCTGTGAGTGGCTTACAGAAAAAATGGCAAACCATGAAGCACTACAAACGTAAAAACAGGTTAAAACCGCGTTAGCCGACGGTGAAGATATTCATTTTCTTCCGTCAGCTTTTCTTTTTGTTTCAGTAACTCAACAATCATCGCTACCGCTACCCAATCCAACTCTAATTGAGAATATAGCGTTATGGCTTTTTTGACCCAACGAACACTGCTGGTATCGAACATCCAGTCGTTCTTATCGTCGCCAGAAACAGGTTCAGCTATCCCGTAATCAATAACTTCAACTATCAATTCTTGGTTTAACCGTTCAACTTGGCAAAGTTCTTCGAATGATATTACTAGCAGCGTATCAACCATTTTCTTTACTCCATTGTGAGCGAGGGTCGTCGTGTTTTAATTCCGCTAGTTGTTGCCATAATACGTTGTCTTCATCACTGGATGTGTTTGGTATAACGATTTTTAAAACTGCAATCATATCGCCAACGCCGGTTTTCATTTTAAGCCCTTTACCCTTAACCCGTAATTTTTGGCCTGTTTGACTATTTGGCTTGATATTTAAACTAATTTTGCCGGTCAACGTTGGCACTTCAACCTTGCATCCCAGTGCTGCTTCCCACGGTAAAACAGGTACAGTTAGAACAAGGTTATGCCCTTCAACATCAAACAATGGGTGCGGTACTAAACGTATGTGTAAATAGAGATCGCCATCTCTACCTTGCCCCTGCCCTTTGCCACCCTGGCCTTTAAGCCTAATCCGCTCTGAGTCAACCACGCCGACTGGTATTTTAACTTTAAGGGTTTTATTGACGTGTTTTATCTGGCCGTTTTCTAGTGATGGTACCGAAAACTGAATTGTTTTTGGCGCTTCTGAAAACAAATCTTCAAGGAATACTGGCACTTCAATCTCAGCATCTTGGCCGTGATTGCTAAACCCTGAAAAATCATCTGCTTGATGACTACGCGGCCCCTGATTAAAACCACCGCCAAATACGGAATTAAAAAAGTCTGAAAAGTCCCCGCCAGTGTGAGCACCATTGAAATCATTATTGCTCTGCCAGCCTGGTGGCGGTTGAAAATTATCGTGTGAAGTAGCACCATATTTTTTCAATTCGTCATATTCAGCTCTGCGCTGCGGATCTTTAAGCACCTCATAAGCTTCAACTAATTCTTTAAATTCTTCATCGGAATTACTGTCAGGCTGCATATCTGGGTGCAGCTTTAGGGCAAGCTTACGATAGGCTTTTTTTATTTCCTTTAAATCAGCATCTTCTTTAACACCAAGGATCTGATAATAATCTTTAAATTCCATTCAATGATGCTCAGCGTAGTGACTATAAAGTACTTAATATAGCGGATGCCGATAAAGTATCGTTTGATATTGATCAAATATCGTCAGGACTGCAAAAAACGGGGAAGGTTATGATTAACGTTGTATAGGAAGTTTGGCTTCAATTTAGGCTAAAAATGAAGGGGGCTAATGCAATGTGACCCGCACAAAAAACGCAAACCTGATTTAATCATCAGGCCCTTCTACAGTAAAGACCAGGTGTCTTCGCATATCTTTTAGAATAACCCCTTTTTTCACCATGGCGGCGCTTAATCGCTTTCGCCATTTTAATAATTCCGGTTCCGCGGCGGCTAAGGATTGTTCATCTTCAAACTGAAAGCGCAGTAATAAAGAACTTGGGAACATCTCGTATTTCATATCAAACCAGCACTGCACCATGCCAGGAATTTCAGCGCGCCCTTGCTCTTCAAGCATGTTCGCGACATCAAGGACAAGTGCTTGTTGTTTAATTTGCACTTTAGAAAGTTTTTTCATCGATAGGGTCCATCTTAGGGGCTAACGTTCGCAGACGCTAAACTTAAACGAAAACCTAGATAAATACCAAGAAAGCAGAGCTAATCAACAAAAAACTTAAAGCAAAAAGTTCACTATAGAATAGTTTTAACACGCCTTTTAGTTGCGCAAACAATAGCTAAACCCAATATCTTACAAACTCACCGAAACAACCTAACCAACTGAATTAAATACACTTACCCATCCCGTAAGTCTCACTTCATGACGTATTTTTAAACCGTTAAGTTTCCGTAAGTTCTTTTTCGTAGGATCCGGCAATACTCACTCCAACACCAATCGCTCTATAGATGCAGATTGCTGTCGCTTCACGATGGATTGGTAATTTCCCCCCTACTTTAAGGAATGAACATGAAACAGTTAATGCTAGGTTGTTGTGCAATGATCTTGGTGTTTCCTGCTTGGGTAAGCGCAGTTACACAAACAGACAATCACTATGCTGCCAATAAAAGCAATGGCTATATTGCCTACATGAGTGAACCAGAAACCCTGGTTATCGAGCAGGGAAACAGCACTTTGAAACGTGAAGTTCACCTGCCCCGAGTTCATCAAGCCGCTGAGTTTAGTTGGTCGAATGACAATCGCTACCTAACCTTTACTACCCATAAGCAGCACCTGTGGCTATATGATTTACACCTTGCCACGCTTCGGCTTATTGAGTCGATGCCAAGCACAGCACCTGAAAGCAAATACTCACCCCAATGGTCAAACGCAGGAAATTGGTTGCTATTTATTTCGCACAACCAAACGGAAGCTCGCCCTCGCGTTTACTCCCCATTACGTAAGCACAGCTATGCCTTGCCCATGTCAGCCGATGATTTCAGTCATATTGCGTGGGCCAATCACAGTAACGAAATAACCTTATTGGATTTCGTTGGGAAGCGTGAACGCCTTGCCTCATTTAAGTTATTTGGCATCACCCTGACCGCCACTGATGCTCGCAGTTTAATGGCCTTAAAAAATTAACCTAGGCCCTAAATCTAATATCGAAAAATTGATAGAAAAGGAAACGATAATGAAAAACGTCATTAGAAAAGCTGCCTTTAGCCTAGTACCTGCAGTGCTCTTATTCGCTACTGTGCAAGCGGCAAATTTTAACGAATTGAACAAAGTAGGTGTTGTGAATAACAACCTAGATACGCCCCGCCAGATGGTCATTTATAACAGCGACCAAACTAAGTGCTTGTCGACATACGGCCATAACCGTAAGAGTACTAATGTATTAACTTATGAAACCTGCCGTGTAGATGGTTACGATACCTGGACAATAACAAGCTCAGGCAAGATTAAAAATCAACGTAGCGGAAAATGCCTTACTTCGCCTCAAGGCAGAAGCACCTTAACGCTTGCTCGATGTAATACGTCTATTAAACGCGGTTACACCGCCTACGACTTCGTTATTCTGAATCACCTAGACGTTCCCACAAATAGCGGTATCGAAGTAGCCCAATTAGATTAACTGTGGCGTCTTATCCCCTGCCGCAATGCTGTTGCGGCAGGGCTCCACCTACTTAAAACCTTAGAATCGATGAATAGTCTTGCAAACTCACCCGCTCGGTTTAGACTTATACATGGCAAATTGAAGACCCGAAAAAATGAAACATCAAGGGGTTGGAGTTCAGTCTGTCTTGGATATGGGATATCTGTAGACATGAGCGAAACCTTTCAACTTGGTGACTGGGAAGTCAATACTTCGTTAAATTCCCTGTCTCGTGATAACACATCTGTTCACCTTGAACCTAAGATGATGGACGTGCTTGCCTATCTGTCAGCCCATGCAGGCGAGGTGATTAGTACCGAACAATTGCTTATCGAATTTTGGCAGGGCACTTTTTATGGCGATGCCCCAGTCCAGAAATGTATCGCCATGTTGCGCAAGAAGCTTGGCGATAATTCAAGGCAACCTTCATACATAGAAACCGTTCAGCGCCGAGGTTATCGCATTATTGCGAATGTGGTGCTATTAGACGAGCGTCAGCGGTGGGGCAATCTTCAAAAACTCAGCCAATGGACCCAAGGCTCACCCTATCGGGGGCTACAAACCTTTCAGCCCGAACACGCGGCGATATTCTTTGGACGCAATAAAGCAATCGCAGAAGTGGTTCACCATCTTAATCAGGCAATGGATGATAACTTCAGCTTTTTACTATTAATGGGAAAAAGTGGCAGCGGAAAATCATCACTGTTACGTGCGGGGGTTATTCCGTTTATTACCCGAAGTGAAGGTTTAGCGGGTATAAAAGTGCAGCACTACACAGTTATCACCCCCACCCGCGGCAAAGCTAGCAGTATATTCAGGCAGCTATTAGGTGCCCTTAATGATATGAGCATGCTGGTTGATACTTGGAATTTAGACGCGCATGCCTGTGACCTAAGCCAGCACCCTTCCCATCTAAAAGCCCTGCTTAAAGAAAGTGAGAGCATAACTGAATTGAATGATGGCGCGACCTCAACTCACTCAGTAGCGCGCCCCCACAACCTCATTGTTATCGATCAGTTTGAGCAAGTGTTGCAAGACGCAAGCTTGTCGAAAGAAGACGCGGCTAGCTTAATGAGCTTTTTAACCGTGCTTGTAAAAACTCAACGCCTTATTCTAATTGTGTCGTTACGAAACGACTTTTATGCCAACAGTATGGAATTAGAAGGATTCGCACGGCTCAAAGACGAAGGCCAGCAATACGACCTTCAACCTCCTAACGCCACCGATATAGCCCGTATGATACGCCTGCCAGCGCTTTCTGCAGGCCTAAGCTTCGAAGAAAACGTACAAACTGGAGAAAAACTCGATGAGGTTTTGCTAGAAGCAGCGATTGGTCACCCCGATGCGCTGCCCTTAATGGAGTTCACTCTAGACTTGCTCTACCAGCGCCGCGACAAAGAGAACACGTTGCTGTTTTCTGCCTTTGCCAACATTGGCGGTTTAGAAGGTGCAATAGCACAACAGGCCGAAACCACTTATCAAGGTATGAGCGAAACGGCTAAAGCAAGTTGGAAAAGCGTGATGCACGAATTGGTGACCATTAACGATGTGAATCAAACCGGCTTAATTGCTAGAAAAGTACCCATTGAGCAGTTTAGTGACGAGAACGATTTAGCCTTTATTCAGCAGTTTGTTGATGCACGATTATTCGTTACCGAATCAGACCTTGGTGCAAATGAACTTACTTATAATACATCAGCCCCTGATGCGAAGAGGAATAAGCGTGTTTGCGTTGCCCATGAAGCCTTATTAAAACACTGGGATCGCATTACCGACTGGGCACAAAAAAATCGTGCGGCTTTACTAAAAAGAACGGAGCTCAATACCGATTGCAGCCGCTGGTTAAATGCGGGTAAACCTCAAGACATGTTACTGCCCTCTGGTAGAAAGTTAGACGACGCTCGCTGGATGGCAAAGCAACCCCACTTGCACTTAACACCGCAGGAAACATTATTCATTCACCTTTCTGAAGGCCAGCATAAAAAAACGCAGCGCTATAAAACGTCGGCCATTGCCGCCCTGGCGATATTGGCTGTTTCCACAACGGGGTTGGCCATTTATAGCAATAATCAAACTCAACTCGCTGTTGAACAAACCCACCAAGCACAGGTACTTCGAAACAAAGCTGAAAGCTTAGTAGATTACATGTTGGGCGACTTACGCAGCCAGCTAGAGCCCATAGGGAAACTGGACGTGCTCGAAGGTGTTGGGCAGAAAACATTAGATTATTATGCAGGTATTGAAACCGGTGATGGGCTAAGGCAAGCAAACTCGTTGAAGCTTTTAGCCGAGATAAACATTAACCGAGGAGAGTTTGAACATGCCGGTGAACAGTTATCTCAAGCGTTAAATATTTTAAATAAACAGGACGCAGAGCAGCTAAAAATACAAGAAACAGCACCGAATGGCATTGCATCAGCAAACGCGTATTCACAAAGTACAACGCAAACTAGCGAGCAAGTGTTGTTCTTAAAAGGGAACATTCACTATTGGATTGGCGTCATCGCCTACTTCAAACAAGACTATACCACTACCATCGAAGAATGGACAAAGTACCTTAACTATTCACAACAACTGTTAGTGCTTGATGAGCTAAACCCCAAATGGATGTTGGAAGTAAGTTCGGCTCAACACAATATTGGTAGTTTAGCGCTTCGTATTTCCCAGTACGAAAGCGCCAGCCAAAATTTTCGTGACTCCATCGCTTTAAAACGCAAAATGTTAATCTCGCAACCTAACCATAGTGAAGTACAAGCCTCGCTGCGGGGTTCTTTGTTAGGACTAGTAGCAGTGGCCTTTCAAACTTTTGAATTCAATGAAGCAGAAAAATTGGCAGAAGAAGCCTATACCCTTGCGGTTAAATTACTGCTCGAAAATCCTGACGACTACAACATTGTCTATCAAACCTTGTCATCCGCTAATTTGCTAATACAAGCGCAAATGTCCGTTGGCAACAAATCAGGTGCTGATAAAACAATAACCGACGGTGTCATGCTGGCGCAGAAACTGGCTAAACAAGAACCCGAAAATGAAGCCTGGATGACCAAAGTTGCCACATTAATGTTCTTCTATTGGGATTATCATTTGCTCTTCGACACAACAGACAGCCCCCCTAATCCAGCACTACTTAACCTTACTCGCGCTGCTTTTAACAAAACCAAAAACCTGCCTATAAAACAGAAAATTTACAGTGTGAAATTGGGTTTCGAAAACCGCGAAAATTCAGAGGTGATGACAGATATTGCCCAACCATCACTTGAGTTCAATAGTGAATCCACCCCCCGTCTACTGTGGGAGTTACATTTAAAATGCCGCAACCACCCCTGCATCATCGGTGAAGATATACGAAAAGAGGTTGTGAAAGGTGAACGTAAAAGCTTAGCCCTCACGCATTTTACGTTAGCGAACACCGAGAAACCGTCGAACGATATGAATGCTTCACTAACTGAATTCTATTTTTTACTGGTGTCATCTAAGCGAAGTGCGGCTAGAGATGTGCTATTGAGTCTGGAAAAGCAAGGGTACTTACATCCCCAATTAACAGACGCAATTAATCGCGCTAAAGACGACACTTAAACCCTGAAAGGAGCTTCAGATGGAACATGATGATCAATGTCGTAAAATAGCTTATAGCTACACCTTAAATTTATCAGTATTTACTGACAATTTATTGGAGCAAACGCTGAAAGAAGGCGAAGGTACTGCAGAAGGCGAAACCTACTTTTTTAAGTATGAGGGGAAAGGCTTTTCAAACGGAATATTATCAATACCCCAAAGTTATTTTGCCGATGGGGACGTGAGGATCACTATCTTACTGAATCAAACTGCATCAGCTCACAAGCACAGACCAGCGGGCTATAAATTTGCCTGGATCCATGCACGCCGAGCGGGTGATAAAGAAGAATATGTAGGACGGGGGCAGAGATTCGAAATGGAAAGCTGGCAAAATGACAAAGTTTCATTTCTGTTAACCGGTAAAATGCAATACAAAACGACTAAGGGCTGGGTAAACGTAAACACCTGTGAGTTGGCGCTAGATGTTTGGGTACACCACACCTACCGCTCGCAATTAACCAAGGAATTTACTGTAGATAAAATTAACTGCGACCCACAAATTGAAATTCAACCCTCTTAATGAATCAGTGAGTTCAAAAGTAAGTGGGGTCATAAATACTCTTTACACTTTGACGAATATTTAGGCTAGACTGGAACCATCAAATATTAGTTATAAATAGGCTAGCAGCATAATCTAGTTTAGCGCTAATAGATGAATGTAACATTTTCACTAACCTTAACATTTGCACTAAATTCGGCAAAAGGAGTTTTACCATGAAAAACAAAGCAATTGCGTTAGCATTATTACTGTCTGTAGTAGGTTGTTCTGAGTCTAATAAAGAGGCAACGGAAGAAGCCAAAAAAGAAGCCATGATGGAAATGGAGAAGGCTGGCGACGAGGCAGCTGACGGCTACGAAGAAGGAAAAGAAAAAGCAGCTGATGCTTGGGATGAAACTAAAGACTCTGCATCAAGTACCTATGAAGATGGTAAAGACATGGCTTCTGATGCTTATGAAGACGGCAAAGACATGGCTTCCGATGCATATGAAGACGGCAAAGATATGGCCTCTGACGCGTACGAAGATGGTAAAGAAAAAAGTGCTGACATGATGGATGCTGGTGCTGAAAAAGTGCGTGAAGCATGTATCGCGATGAAGGAAAAAATGGGTGGTGACGTAAGCGAGTGTGATAGTAAAGACTAACTTACCGCCCCCAGCATTGTGTGTTTGCTACACTTTTTTACCAAACGCACAATGCTTTTCCCCTTATTCAGCTAATGACTCAATCAATTCGCCAAGCAACTTTATACTTTGTGTACGAACTTCCTGCGAGCCATCAATAAAATTGAACCGCAAACAATTTCGATATTTTCCAGTCGCTGAAAACATTTGCCCAGGGGCAACATAAATACCATGCTCTTTGGCTTTATCAGCCAGTTTAACCGCGTCGTATTTCGCATTTAATTCAACCCACAGTACGTATCCGCCTTGCGGATAACTTACGCACGTATCTTGTGGAAAATAGCGTTTAATATCAGCGCGAAGTGCGTCTCGTGCACTCAAATAATAATGGCGCATTGCCCGTATGTGCTTATCGTAACCGCCTTGTTCGATATAACTTGCTATGGCGAGCTGAGGCAATGTGGGGCACATGGAGCTGCTAACATACTTCGCATGAAGTACTTTGTTCCTGAAACTTCCAGGCGCTATCCACCCCACCCTAAACCCTGGTGCTAAGGTTTTGGAAAATGACGAACACAATAAAACCCGACCATCCTCATCAAACGATTTAACCGTTTTGGGGCGCGGGTAGGAATACGCGATGTCTCCGTAAATATCATCTTCAATAATGGCGACATCGTATTCTCTTGCCATATCGTAAAGTGCTTTTTTCTTATCATCGGGCATAACAAAGCCCTGAGGATTATTGACCGTTGGTGCTACCAATATGGCTTTTACCGGCCATTGATCTAGCGCCAGTTTCAATGCATCTAAACTCAGGCCAGTTTCAGAGTCTGTAGGTATTTCTAGTGCTTTTAAATTCGCACCTTTTATGGCTTGCATGGCACCGTAAAAGCCCGGTGACTCAACCACTATTACATCCCCTGCATTGGCCACCGCACGAAGGCATACCGATAATGCTTCTTGGCAACCTGATGTAACGATAAACTCATCCGACTGCAGTCTACAGCCCGAGGCAGCAGTAAGCCTGCTAAGCTGTTTTCTAAGGCTCTGATCACCTTTCACATCACCGTACACCATGCCATCAAGCGGCCTGTTCTTTGTTAACTCATGCAGGCGTTTTGTTAGTGGCTTTAGGGTTTTTGCGGTCATGTTAGGCATGGCGTGCTGGAACTGACATCGCGTTTCAATACCACTGTCTTTGTTAAACGTATTCAACAGCATGTTGAGTACATCTTCCCACTGAGACACATCCATCGGCCGTTGCGGCGGCTTAGTCATTTTGGGCGTGTTATTCAATGTGGTATTTGACGATACGAAATAGCCTGATTTAGGCTTCGCTTCAACGTACATTTGAGACTCTAGAACCCGATAGGCTTCTTGTACTGTAGCGATACTAACGTGGTGCTCTTTAGACAATTGCCTTACCGAGGGAAGTTTATCTCCTTGTTCAAATAGCCCACGATCTATTTGCGCTTTTAGTTCACAAGCAAGCGACTCATACAGTGTCATTCATTCTACTCGATACAGACAAAAACCATACAGATAACTATACCCTAACCTATCGCTATAACTTACCATACAGTTGCAATAATAAATGAGCATACAGTCATTGTTTCCTCTCATCTGTATGGCATATTTTTAGGGCTTTTGGCCCTAATACATACAAACTTTTAAATGTACCATTCTGTAGCGTTGTTTAGTAACGCCTATAAATTTGCAACTCAACCGTCGCTTATTGGCTTAAATAGAAGATTAGAGAAAAGGACCACCATGGAAACTTCGTTACTTTTTGCACTCGCTACCTTTGCTTTTGTTAGTACAGTAACGCCCGGGCCTAATAACTTAATGCTATTGGCATCTGGGGCGCAGTATGGTTATAAAAAATCGCTTCCACATATGTTTGGTATTGTTGTGGGCGTTGCAGGCTTAATGATAAGTACGCTGATGGGCGTGGGCGCACTTTTCACATTATTTCCCGCCTTGTATACCGTACTAAAAGTACTAGGCATAGCGTATTTGTTGTGGCTGGCCGTTAAAATTGCCACTGCCCCAACTGATGAAATTGAAATCAAGAAAACCACCCGCCAAGGACCACTAAAATGGTGGGAGGGCGCACTGTTTCAATTAATTAATCCTAAAGCGTGGATGATGGCATTGGCTAGCGTAGGCACATTTTCGGTTCCCGGTGAACACTACGCAGAATCGGGGCTTGCTATTGTTATGGCTTTTGCGCTTATTGGATTTCCGTGTATTTCTATTTGGGTCGCAGTTGGTGCAAAAATAAAAATTTGGCTTAGCTCGCCCATGCGCAGAAAGCGCTTCAACTTCACCATGGCAGCCGCCACGGCTGCTACATTGTTTTTGATTATTTAAAATAGGGAAGTGACGTGTGAGTATGTTATTGACTAGACGATGTACTCCCCCACGCTAACGCTCTGCTTAAAATGGTTTAGCCGCTTTGGGTTGCAAGTAAGCTAAGGATAACTTGCTACGGCTAAACCCGTTTTAACAAGCACTAAGGCGCGAAAAAGAAGCCTTTATCTACCCCACTAAAATTGTTTTTATGGTTCAACAAGTACTTTTTGTTCTTCGCGCCATCTATCAATCGTAAGATATTGTTCTGCGAGTCCTTGTTAGCCATGTTGCTAATACGAAACTTCAACTGCGTTACATTTTCTGGCATGCCCAGAATTTCAAAGATAAACACCGACAAATGATCATCGAGTTTTATTTTGCCCTCGCCCAAACGCAATTGGCTTGTGGTCACTTCTTGCGTTTTTTCACCTCGGCTAAAAGCCTTCACATCAAAGGCTTGTTTAATGTGGGCCACTAAACGTTGCTTATAAGCGGTGCTGCCTTTTGGTATTGCCTTGAGCTTAGCTTTATTGCTACTGCTGGCAATAAGCGATTGATCTATACCGTACAATGGCGTCATCACTTCATATATCCAGCGACCATCATCTAAATGGCGAATTTGAAAAGTGGCAATATTGCTATCGTGCGCATTACTTACGCCTGAAAACATCAATACACCAACCAATAAGATAAATTTAACTTTTTTACGCATATGCAGTACCCATAAGCCTTATGCCGATATATTTAAAGGCATAAGGCATCAACCCTTTACGTTTTAAACAGTGATGGCGATTGAACAGTCATGGTCATTGAACTGTAAAATCGTTTCTATCGACGTAACTTCCCATCAAACAGACCGGTACCGTTGGCGCCCCCGTTTCTAAGGCGTGGTAGTGGTATGCGCCATCTGGGAACTCTTCCGTGGCATGAGTATGACCATTACACTCATCAGTAGTGGCTACATCAGCAGGAAGGGTATTGGCGCCGTCAATCAAATCGTAAGCGGCGTAAATAGGAAAACCGTCTTTCGCTAAGCCAGCAAACGCCGCGTGATCTTCATATTCAATATAAGTATTGGTACAACTAATGCCGTACAGATTCGTGAAATTGTATTCTGGTGCATCGAACACGGTATTGATAGATTGAGGAATAAAGTGCCAGTGATAATATCCGGCAGGATCGGCATGTCCACCGCAATGATCTAACGCGGGGATATTTCCGCTACCCGTGCCACCAATACCGGCTTCAGCAGTCGTAACACTAGGCGGATCGCCTTTAATTGGAATACCATTAATACCTAAACCGATACTGCCAACGGTGGGAATATAATACGCTTCAGAGCGAAATTCTGGGGTGACGGGTATTAAATAGGTTACTGTTAAACTTGAATCGAAAGCCATAGACAAACAGTAACTGAAGTCGCCACCGCCACCAGAGCGAATATTCCCATCTTCATCAACTATATCGTAGCCGTCTGCGTCCATTCCTTGCGCCGCATCAACGAGCGACTGAAAGCCAGGATTGGTTTCACCGTCGTAAACTCCTAAACCGGCTTCAATTCTAGGGGTAGAAATGGAATCGGGGCAATAAGGCCCAACGGTCCCCTCGCCTTCGGTATCACCCACGGTATTGGCTGCAAAGGTTAGTTCATAACAGGTGGTTTCGCTGCCGTTTTCAAGAGTACAGCTCACTTCGTTCTCGGTAAGTGGTAATACGGTAAATAAATCAACGTTGTAGTACGTAGTGACCGCGTCATCCACTGGGTCGTCTGCAGAATCATCTTGAGTATCATCGTCAGCACTGACCTCATCCACAACACTTGTATCATCACTTGACCCACCACAACCCACTAAGGTTACAGAGAATATGAACGCCATTAGAAACCATTTAATACTATGCATATTGGCAAACCTTTTTACTCCCAAAATGAGATGTTATGCCTAATTTTTTTGTTTTGGGAGTATGAAAGGAAAACTTCACAGTAATTGCACATTTCGTCAGTGCTGTAATGCACATAAATGAGTGGTGCCTTAGTAAGATATGATGACTGCAACGTCGGATAAATACCTCCACCATAGCGACATTCTGGCGTGAGCACTTATCGGTAGCGAGAGCACTTATAGGTAAGGGTTTTCGCCCATAGCAACGGCAACGCAAAACAATCGCAAATCTAATTCTAACTGATGGTATTGCGGCTCCATATAACAGCAAAGTTGATAGAAACTTTTGTTATGGTCTTTTTCTTTAAAGTGAGCGAGTTCATGTACCACTAGCGCTTTTAATAAAGGCTCGGGGGCGTGCAATAAGTCGCTGTTAATGGCTAAGTCATGCTTACGTGTTTTGCCCTGCATTCGATAGGTATGTGTACCCAACGCATTCGTGACCATATCACCTTGCTTTTTAAACGCCGCCCGCCCAAAAGGTGGCGCGTTTTTTATGTAACGGTTTTTTAGGTCGGTTGCATAATTATAAAGTAACTTGTCGGTCGTTATAGTATGCACATTGGGGTACTTTTTAACGAGGTAATGGCTTAACTTATTTTCGGCTATTAGTTGCAGTGCTTGCTCAACAACGGTCTGTGGGTAGCCATTAAAATATCGTGCGTATTCACTCACTTTACTTTCTCCTTAGTACGCACAATTATAAAGGAATTCAAAAGTAGGGTTTAAGCATTTTTCAGAAGATTAGCTGCTTTTTACCTGTTTCGTTTTTCTATTTGCCTATCTTTCGGTTTCTCTGTCCCTCTTTATTGACTGCTTCTCTATCAAGCCCGACCCGATACATTAATTTAAAGTTACTATTTTAAAGTTGCTATGTAGTCAGGTGTATCTTGATGTGGCAATATTTATTTAATTCTATGGCCTGCGTTTTGTTGGCCGACTAGATAAGGAAAATCTATGCTGATAAACGCGCGTAAATGTACTGGTGTTGCTCTAGCAGTAACTATTGCCATTCTAAGTGGTTGTGGAGGCGGTAGCGGAGGTGGCAATACCACCACACCAGTAACTACTACACCACCTGTTAGTAACGAACCCTCTTGGGAACCAGGTGTGTATGAATCACAATCTACTTTTATCGCGCAATGTGAATCACCAAGAACAGGGATAGATCCCTTCACAGGCAGCGCTTACCCTGATTCACAAGGCTCAGCATTAGAAGAAAAGCTATGGCTACGTTCATGGACTAATGACACCTACCTCTGGTACGGCGAAGTTGATGACAACAACCCAGATAACTTTTCAGTAATAGCCTACTTCGATCAGTTAAAAACCAACGAATTAACCCCAAGCGGAACAGCAAAAGATAACTTTCACTTTTCTCAAGATACCGCAGAATACAATGAGCTATCGCAATCTGGGGTATCGTCTGGGTATGGGTTCGACTGGGAGTTTGTTGCTAACACTTCCCCTCGAGAGCTTGTGGTTCGCTTTACTGAACCTGACTCTCCTGCTGCATTGGCCAATGTACCTCGCGGCGCTTCATTGATTACGGTCAATGGTATCGACTTCGTGAACGACAACACCCAAGATGGTGTTGATGCCCTTAATGCGGCGCTATTTCCTGAAAGCGCGGGCACTATTACCAATTTCGAATTTGAACTTATTGATGGTAGTTCTCTGGCTGTAGACATTACATCAGCCGATGTCAGCGTAACGCCAGTGCAAAACGTTAGCGTGCTAGATACTGAAAATGGCAAAACAGGCTACTTTCAATTCAATACCTTTATTCGCACAGCCCAAGATGGCCTTATCGATGCGTTTGATTTATTCGTAGATGAGAATGTAACCGAACTGGTTATAGACTTACGTTACAACGGTGGAGGCCTGTTGGCCCTGGCTTCACAAGTTTCCTATATGGTAGCGGGACCAAGCCAAACCAATAACGCTATTTTCGAAACCACCCGCTTTAATGACAAGAGCGGCACAACAAACCCAATAACCGGCGGCACGGTACAAGCAACCCCATTTTATAGCAATGAAATAGACTACAATGCAGGCGTACTAACCAGCACCTTGTTGCCTAGTTTGTCGCTTACACGTGTTTACGTGATAACCACGGGTTCAACGTGCTCTGCCAGTGAAGCGGTAATGAACGCATTGCGGGGTATTGATGTGGAGGTGGTTCAAATAGGGCAAACTACCTGTGGCAAACCCTATGGTTTTTACCCTACCGACAACTGCGGCGAAACCTATTTTACTATTCAATTCCAAGGGGTAAATAATAAAGGGTTTGGTGATTATGCCGACGGTTTTATGCCCACAGACTCACCCAACTTCGACTTTGAGCTACCCGGCTGTAATGTAGAAGACGATTTTACCGCAGTACTAGGCAGCTCCGAAGAAGGCATGTTGGCAGCGGCCTTGGAATATTCTGCTACCGGCAGCTGCCCTGTGGTTGCTTCAACGGAAGGCTTAGCGGCTGTTTCGCCTGACAAAGATAATGCGTCAAGTGCGTTGGCAAGCGCTCAGGAAAGTACTCAACAAAGCACGTTGCTAGCCATCGACAACCCCAAAACACAAAGAGAAACGTTAATTTTGCACAATAAAATTAATGAGCCTGTTATTGAGGAGCGCCAGTAATGGCGTTTCTTGAGGTTGCGACTTTCAAGAAACCGCTTTTTAAGGTTGCTATTGGTTTATGTGCCTTTCCTCTGGCTTTCGCAAGTGGATGTGCGATGACCTCGGCAATAAAAGAAAGCGACTTGGTTGAAGCTTATGCTAGCAACTTGAACTTAACGCAAAAACAGCAAATTGAGAGCAAAATAAGCAGTTGGTTTGGCGGTGTAAAAGTTACCCTTGCCGACGATGTATTTACTGAATCTTCGCAAGTTAGCATTGAGCGTAAAGCGCATATGGATGAGCGAAGATTGCCTGTTGAAGGTAGGCACAATAATCCTGCGTTTACCTTTACTTTACTGACTGATGGCAAGAACTGCGTATTGCGTAACAACCAAACTGGTGAGACCGAAACGCTTTCTGGTGTGACTTGCAGACTTAAATAACGTACTCCGCCCCCATTCTTGCTACAAGCTGCTGGTTACTGAAACGGCTGTTTTGCCCAGTAGGTTATATGCTTGTTCAGTTTTTTCATGGGAAGGACTATTGACTACTACTACCCACTTACCTTCTCTGGTGGCGTTTCTAGCCTGATCCACCACCCCATCCTGATCTGGCCTAAGGGATATAAAGCCGGCAATCATTAACCCACCAAACAAACCCAATATTGAAAGCGCTAGTGTGGTCATCATGGGGCTGTCTTGTGTATAGCTTGGCCCAATAAAAGATAAAATTGCAGCGATGACAACACCGATAACAACGCCGACTATACCCATCGCGATATGAGCTTTGAGCATAAAAAAGCCAACTTGGCTGTCCTTATTCTCTATCTTCTGGTCAAACTGAGTGTCGTGAGGATTTAAAATGTTGACCTCATCAGGCTTCAACGCAGCTTTTTCTCGTACCGACTCGGCGGCAGTTTTTGCGCTAGTTTCATCGGTATAGATGGCGCAGGCTTTTCCTCTAATCTCATTACTCATAATATTTCCTTTATGTAACGCTCAACATTAGGTTAACGAACTCGGACTAACTTCAGTTATAAAATAAGAATTGCAAAACTCATTCCCTTAAAAAAAATTACCGATAAAAGCTGTTGTGAAGCTGTTAGAAATACTCAACAGGCCCCCTTAATTAGGCGAATTTAAGTAAACGCGAAAAAGCATCGTTATACATATAGTGCTGACAAATTTACCGTGAAATTGCAAAAATTACTTATTTCCTACTCTCTACTTTGCGAATTCAAAATGGTGTGGATGGCACTTAAACGAGGAAAAAAGTTAACCACAGCGGGCAAAGCTCGTGGCTTTGAGACAGGCACTGGTTTTTATTTATCTATAGATGCTGTTTTGGCGCGTTTTACGCTTAATGATGGGTTCATATTACAACTCTACTGAGAGCTCAAATGCCACAGCAAAATCCCCCTCCTATGGGTTTAAGCAAGTTAGATAAAGGCTACAAAGTTTGTGTTTGGGCGCCGCATGCGGCTAGCGTATCCATACATGGAGAATTTGACGACTGGAGCGATGACGGCCTTGCGCTATCTAAAGAAGACGGTGGGGCATGGGCTGCAAACGTACCAGAACTGAAAAACAATCAGCAATACCAATTTCTTATTACTACCGAATCTGGCGACGTATTAAAGCGCAACGATCCTAGGGCTCGTTTGCTTACCAACAGTGTCGGGGCCTCAATTGTTTATGATGATGACTATCATTGGCCTGATGATCCCTTCTCTATGCCCGACAAAAAATCGCTGGTTATTTATGAACTGCACATAGGCACATTTAACTGTAAAGAAAGAGACAAAAATGGAACGCCGAACAAGCCTGGCACATTTGATAGTGCTATTGAAAAGTTAGATTACCTTGCAGAACTCGGTATTAACTGTATTGAATTGATGCCCGTTAATGAATTTGCAGGTGACTTCAGCTGGGGTTACAACCCAGCCTACCCGTTTGCGGTTGAAGAAGCTTACGGTGGACCAAATGGCTTGAAAGACTTTGTTCGCGAAGCTCATGCACGGGGTATCGCCGTAGTATTAGATGTAGTCTACAACCACTTTGGACCAAGTGATCTTCACCTTTGGCAGTTCGATGGCTGGTCTGAAAACAACAAAGGTGGTATTTACTTTTATAATGACTGGCGTAGTGACACCCCGTGGGGCGATACAAGACCAGATTATGGCCGACCAGAAGTGCGACAATACATTTTTGATAATGCAATGATGTGGCTAGATGAATACAGACTAGATGGCTTGCGTATGGACATGATCCCTTATATGCGTTCTGTATCTGGTTCAGAAACCCCTGAAGATTCCATTGAAGAGGCTTATGATTTAATTCGCTGGATAAACAGCGAAATACAGCAACGTCACCCAGAAAAAATTGTCGTTGCCGAAGACCTTCACGGAAATGACTTCGTCACCAATTCCACAGAAGACGGTGGGCTTGGCTACACTGCACAGTGGGATGCACACTTTGTCCATCCAATACGTGATGTTTTAACCCAGCCAGACGACGAGAATAGAGATATTGCTACCGTCCAAGAAGCACTTACACAGCAATACTCCGAAGACCCTTTTCGCCGCGTGATTTACGTGGAATCCCATGATGAAGTGGCAAACGGTAGCGCGCGTTTAGCAGAAGAAATAGCACCTGGTAACGTGGATAAAGACTACTTCGCTCGTCAACGTTCTGTAATAGCTGCAGCACTTACCCTCACAGCGCCTGGTATACCCATGTTATTCCAAGGCCAAGAGTTGCTAGAAGATCTCTGGTTTGATGATATGGACCCTCTAGATTGGTCGAGAGAACAGAATTTTCCGCAGTTACACAAAGCCTACAAAGCCTTAATCGCGTTACGCAAGGGTAGCCCAAGCTTACATAGTAATGAAGTAACAGTGACGCACTTCGATAAAGACAATGGCGTACTGGCTTACATCCGAGGCGATAACGGCGATGATGATACAAACCAAGCCGGAAACGACAAGGTAATGATTGTCATAAACTTTAAGGATCAAGCACACGATAAGTACGAAATACCCAACCTAAACAAAGGTCAATGGCATTGTATTTTTAATTGGTACGGGGGATATCACGAGCCAAGCGACTTTTCGTTTTTGAATGATACCGCTGGTGAAGAACATAATGATCATGAGGAAGATAATAAGCATGAAGAAAATAGTAACGCCACGCTTTACTTGGAAGCCTATCAGGTTTTAATTTTTCAGCTTAATCATTAACAATGGCTAACGCACTACAAGATAATTAAAAATGGGGTCAGAGTCTGAGGGATCCCCACGAATTTAATTTCATGTACCTCCACCCCAGGCTTCGTCTACTAAGGAGCTGTACCACTCGAGTGCAGCTTTCCATTGTCGTATGGTAAACCGTATCCTACAGGCGATAGCCCTGAGCCCAAGGTAGTGGAACGATAAAACTCTTTTTGTATTGGTGTTTGCTTGGAAGCGACGATGTTTACTTGAGGTGACTAGCATCATACCGAGCAGTATGGCGACAACAGAGGCTAACGTTGTTAGTAACACCAATAGTGTAAGACGCTGCTTTTTGTAACTTTTGTTTTGTTCGTAACCTAACCCGAACCGTGTGCTTTTCATATCTCTGAAGCCTTCTTCAATTTGCATACGCTGCCGATAGATAGCGACAACT